>Ga0268262_10001196_pt1 | contig 32839 bp, 27 predicted proteins | sample TergutNc150P3_FD_190354 | JGI IMG/M metagenome (GOLD analysis project Ga0268262, IMG submission 190354) | Nasutitermes corniger P3 segment gut microbial community from laboratory colony in Florida, USA - Nc150 P3 (SPAdes) (version 2) | ecosystem: Host-associated > Arthropoda: Insects >... | reverse complement strand
ATTTCTGTGATTCTACTTTTAACTCCTCAAAGTTTCTGGAGTTTTCGGTGCTCATTTCCTCTACCATAGTTACCGCGACTTTTATCTCCTGCATGGCTCCGTTCACTATTTCGTTCAGGCCTTTCATTGCCTGGTTGCTGATATGAATGAATTCTTCTGTCTGCTGGCTTACCTGGTCGCCCGACGCCATCATGTCTTCCGCGCCTTGCTTGACCGATATGCTTATCTCTTTCAGGCGTTCGATGGATTCCAGTATCTGCTTGCCGCCTACTTCCTGTTCTTCCATCGCGTTGCGGATATTAAGCTCATGGGTAGAAACCGTTCTTACGCCGTTGTCGATAACTTCAAAACGGGAAAGAACCTCGTCGGAAGATACGGTAATGCTGTCTATGGACGCTTTTATTTTTTTCAGCATGGTCGCGGTTGTTTTTGACTGCTGTCCCGACGTTTCGGCAAGTTTGCGGATTTCATCGGCGACGACGGCAAAGCCCTTGCCCGCTTCTCCGGCGTGGGCGGCCTCAATAGCGGCGTTCATGGAAAGCAGGTTGGTCTGGCTGGCGATTTTGTTCATAACCGAGTTAATTTCCAAAAGCCCCTCGGAGTCTTTGGCGATTTCCTTTATTTTTTCCGCCACCGCCTGAAGCCCGATTTTGCCGTTCTCGGACGCCTCGGTTAATTCGCTGACATTTTTGGCGTTATCAATCAATGTTTTGGTTACCGAATGAATGTTAGCCGTCATTTCCTCGACCGCGGAGGATGAGGTATTGATGCTGGCGGACTGGCTTTCTATCAGCCGGTTCAGATTGTCAATGTTGTCTTTGATGGTTTTTACCGCCTTGTCCGCCGCGGCGGCGCTTTCATCCTGCTTGCTCATCTGGCTCTTCATGCCCTGGAAATTTGATTCAATGGAATTGACCGACCTGGAAGTTTTGTTCATATTCGATTCAAGTTCATGGCCGGTATTGGTGAGCGCGTTAACCTTGTATTTGATCCTCTTGATAAGGGAGGAGATAGACCCCAGCGTATTATTGAAATATTTGGCAAGATCGCCGATTTCATCATTGGTGTGAACAGCCAGTGTTCTGGTCAGATCCCCCTCGCCTTCGGATATTTCCCTGAGGCTGGCGGTTACCATGATGATGGGCTTGGTAACGCTGTTTACGACAAAATAAACGACTAAAACAGACGCGATGAGCGCCGCCACCGCCAAAATAACGGTAAACATAGTCATCCTGTTGACGTCTCTCATAATGTGGTCTTCAGACGAACCGACCATTATCGACCATGTGGTATCCGAATTCCCTATAGGAATAGGAATCACGATAATTTCCAGATTTGTTCCCAACGAAGGGGCATAACTGAAACACTCGAATTCTTCTCCTGCTTTAACAGCCTCAAAGGCTTCGTTTGCTTTATTACCGAATTGCGCTTCCGCGTCAACCAGCATCTTTCCTATACGATCAGGCCGGTAGCTCGCCATAATAAACCCGTTGCTGGAATAAATGGATATCGCGGCTATTTCTTCAAACGCTTTGATGGTGTTTTCTATCCTTGGCTGTACCAGGTCAATATTCAACTGGCAGCCTACGACTCCGACTACTTCATTGAGACGCTTATTAACGATGGGGACAAAAAGCCTGACACAGTAGACCTCTTTTCCCGATAGCGTCATGGGGGCGGGATGAGATGCCGATTCCTTTCGCGCGTTGGGACCGGTAATATGTTCCATTACATCCTTAACAACGGCGCTGGTTTGAGGCACAATCTTTCCGGTTTCCTTTCCCAGGGCAAAAGCGAACTGCCCTGTGTCGGTTGAGCCTAGCCGGCCTATATTTTTGGCGTCCTGGCCGTCAATGGCGTTAGGCTTCCAGACGGTAAACATACGGACAAAATCGGGCATATCCTCAAAAACAGAAACCAGAACTGATTCATACTGTGCCCGCCGATCCCCAACAGGCACGTTTTCATAATAATTCATTACGTCCGATAACCCGCGCAGTAACTGTAAATACCCGTCTAAACGGCCTTCCCAGTACGTAGCGCGCTGACGCGCCAGGTTGCTGATATTCCGCTTGCTGAGATCCAGGCTGATTTCGGACGCCTGCCGCAGTTGAATTACGGCAATACTTATCGCTACTACTGCCACAATGGCGCTAATAATAAAGCTCAGTTTGATCTTGAGTTTCATTGTATCCCCCTTTGACCCCTACTACTCCCATCTTGCATAAAATACGCCGCTGTGTTATAATAATCTACCATTATATCTTATTTGTCAACAGGTTATATATGAAAGGAGGAAGTATGGCAATCGGAATACCCGGAGTAGATGAGGCTATTTTTAACGACTTATTGGACGGTGATGAGGACCTTTTTAAGACAGTCCTGAGTACTTTTGTGGATAAAACACCCGGTTCCTTGGCTAAACTGGCAAATCCGACCCAGGAAACACTGGAAGATTACCGGATCCTGGTACATTCCATAAAAGGCGCCTGCGCCAATATTTGCGCCGAAGACCTGAGGAAAAAAGCTTTTGATCTGGAAATGAAGGCAAAGGGGGGCGATTTGGCCGGCGTACAGGCCGGAAACGAAGCCCTTATCAAAGAAGTTGAAGAAATGATAGAGAAATCAAAGGATTGGCTTAAGAGTCACTAATCATTATTTCCTGTTCACTAACTACTAAAAAGGGGTTAGGCATGGTAAGAAGCGGCAAACGCGCGGTCCGCGCGGCGCTTGTTTTAGCGTTTATTGTGGTTCTGTTTTCAGGATGCGGAAAAAAAGTTGAAAGACAGTCCGACGCGGCGATAGAAAAACTTTCATTCCGGGATATACCCGGCATAACCCCCGGCGAAATAACCGCTATTGAGACTCTCCAGAAAAAACACAGCTATTTTGTATACGGAATCAACCCTACCACCGAGGCGTTCAAAGGGAAAGACGGCGGAATCAACGGATACGCCGTTTTGTTGTGCAGTTGGCTTTCCGAAATGTTCGGCATAGAGTTCAAGCCCGTGTACTATCAATGGGGCGATTTGCTGAGAGGGCTTGAAACGGGCGAGATCGATTTTACCGGCGAGTTGATGGCCACTGTTGAAGGCAAACCGGGGTTTTTAATGTCCAGCCCCACGATTAACCGCACGATACGATTTTACCGGCTCAATGACAGCGCCGCCCTTACGGAGATTTTACGCTTCCGCCCGCCGCGTTACGCGTTTTTAAAGGAAGCGGTTGTCGCCGACGACATCAGGGCAAACACCGATTACCATTTTGAAACCATTCTTGTTGACAGCCATAAAGACGCGTACCAGGCGCTTAAAAACGGCCAGGTTGACGCGTTCTTTGGGCTGGATACCGCCGAAGGGGCTTTTGACGTATACGGCGACGTGAAAAGCGAGGAATTTTTCCCGCTGATTTTCAGGTCGTCCTGTCTGTCGGCGCGCAATGAGGAATATCGCCCGATAATCAATGTTCTGGACAAGGCGATGACTGAACGCGTTCTTGAATATCTGACCGAACTGCAAAAGAACGGGTATCAGCAATACCAGGAAAACAGGATATTCGCGTTATTAACCGATGAAGAGCGCGCGTTCATCAGAACTAACCCGTATATACCGGTTGTCGCTGAATTCAGCAATTACCCGATTTCATTTTACAATAAACAATTTAACCGGTGGGAAGGCATATTTTTCGAGGCGCTGGATCAGGTATCAAAGCTTACCGGCTTAAAATTTGAAATCCGCAACGACGGCGCTACGCCGCTTTTGAAGTTAATAGATATGCTTGAAGACGGCGAGGCGATGATCCTGCCGGAACTGCATCAGACAAAACAATATGAGGGCCGTTTTTTATGGTCCAAAATTCCCATTATCAATGACAACTTCGCGATTATATCCCGATCGGAATTTCGCAACATAGACGTAAACGATATGTTTCACTTACATGTAGCCATACGAAAAGACACCATATATTCCGAAATGTTTAAAAGAGTTTTTCCCGCGCACCGGAATTTTACCGAGTATGAAACCATGGAAGATACCTGGGACGCGTTACGGCGCGGCGAAGTCGACGTGATTTTCGCGAGCCGGCGCAGGCTGGTTATTTACACCAATTATTACGAAATGTCGGATTTTAAACTTAATCTGGTTTTCGATCATGTGTTTAATTCTTACTTCGCCTATAACAAAGACGCCGTCATTCTGAATTCAATCGTGGATAAGGCGCTGAGCCTTGTCAATGTAAACAACATGGCAAACCAGTGGATATACCGGACTTATGATTACCGCGTTAAAATGGCGGCGGCGCAGCGCCCCTGGCTTATCGGCGCGTCGATTTCGTTTTTCCTCGTGCTGCTGCTGGTGTCAATCATGCTGATAAAAAGCCGCAGTTCCGGCAGGAAGCTGGAAAAACTGGTGGCGCAGCGGACGGGCGCCCTCGCGTTCGAGACATCCAAACTTCAGTCGGTGTTTACTTCCATTCCCGATCTTCTGTACACCAAGGACAAAGAGTTCAGATACACGCAATGTAACAAATCCTATGAACGGTTTATGGGCGTCAGTCAGGAGGCTCTTCTCGGCAAATCCAACAGCGACGGCGCGTGGTTTGTTCCCGAAGATGTAGAGAAGATTCAACTGACCGATGAAGTTGTCATAAATGAAGATAGGGTAATTTCCCATGAAGCGAGGATTCGCTCGCCCGCGACCGGAAAAGAAGGCATTTATGAAATGGTTAAAGCCCCGTTGAGACAGGACGGAGTCGTCGTGGGGATAGTTTCCATCATACACGATGTAACCAAGCGCAAAGAGATGGAAAGCGACCTGCTGCTGCAGACTTCATTGTTCAAGACGATGCTTACCTCGCTTCCCGACGCCGTATTCTGCAAGAATTTAACTTTCAGGTATACCTTATGCAACAACTACATGGCGTCATTATTCGGTAAAAAAGTTGAGGATATACTCGGTAAAGATGACCTGGCCCTGGGACTGCCTCCGGAATCGGCGGCGCTTGCCGTTGAAAGCGACCTGAAAGTTATGAACGAGCAGCAGCGCGTAACATACGAGGAATGGGTTCCCTGCGCCGACGGCGTCAAGCGGCTGTTTGAAACGGTAAAATCGCCGCTTATACTGGACGGCGATGTAGTCGGGATCATGGCGATAGGGCGCGACGTAACCAAGCGCAAGGAAATGGAAGAGGAAGCCCTGTCCGCCAACCGCGCCAAATCGTCGTTCCTCGCCAATATGAGCCATGAACTGCGCACGCCGCTGAACGTGGTTATCGGGCTGACCGATTTAACGCTCGAGGAAGACCTGGACGCCAACATCAAGGTCAATTTGGCAAAGATAAGCAACGCGGGCACGACGCTTCTCAGCATCGTCAACGATATTCTTGACTTCTCCAAAATTGAATCGGGCAAACTTACCCTGTCGCCGGTTGAGTATTACATGTCCAGTATACTCAACGATATTATTACCCTGGTGCTTACCCGCCTGGGAGAAAAACCCATTACGTTCAAATTAAATATCAAAGACGATCTGCCGAACAAACTGATGGGCGATGATCTGCGGGTCAAGCAGGTATTAACCAATCTGCTCACCAACGCGATTAAATACACCCGCGAGGGAAGCATCGAGCTTACCGTGCGTTCCACGCGGGAAGGCGACAAGATGTGGCTGGATGTCGCCGTCAGCGATACCGGCATGGGCATCCCCAAAGATGACATTAAAAATCTGTTCCTTGATTATTATCAGGTTTCCGCCAATTCCAACCGCAACATTGAAGGCACGGGGCTGGGTCTGCCCATTACCAAACGGCTGGTAGAAATGATGGAAGGGGAAATCAGCGTAGAGAGCGAACACGGCAAAGGCTCAACCTTCCATTTCCGCATAAAGCAGGGCTTTGTCGACGACGCGGTACTGGGATCGGAAGTTTCGGAAAAACTCCGCCGTTTCAGTTTCTCCGACGACAAGCGCATTGTTTCCAAAAAACTGGTAAGGGTCAATTTAAGTTACGCGCGGGTGCTGGTGGTAGACGATATGCAGACCAACCTGGACGTGGCTTCGGGCATTTTGCGCAAATACCAAATGCAGGTTGATGTTTTAAACAACGGGCCGGCGGCGATTGATCGGATAAAAGCGGGGACTCCGGTTTACGATCTGATATTCATGGACCACATGATGCCCGGAATGGACGGCATAGAAACGGTGGACAATATCCGCGCGATAGGCACGGAATACGCGAAAAAAATTCCGATTATCGCCCTGACCGCCAACGCCATACAGGGAACCGACAAAATGTTCTACGCGCATGATTTCCAGGCATTTGTCACCAAACCCATTGATGTCATGGAGATGGATACGGTCTTGAGGAAATGGGTGTATGACCCCAAACGCGAAAGCGCTCACGCTTCAGGCGCTCCGGTGGTGGTTGAAGAAGAAGAGAATGATATTGAAATAGAGATACCGGGAATAGATTCAAAAAAAGCGCTTGCCCTGTACGCCGGCGATACGGGTATTTATATACCCCTGCTGCGCTCGTACATTAACAACACGCCGGCGACTTTGGAAAAACTGAAAAATGTCACGGAAGAGAATCTGCCCAGCTATGTTATTTCCGTACACGGGTTAAAAGGAACAAGCGCGGGCATAGGCGCGGAAGACGTGCGGGCGCAGGCTTTGGAACTGGAAAATATGTCCCGGGCCGGCGACCTGCAGGGTGTTTGGGCGAAGAACGACAAACTCATTGCCGACGCGCGGGTCATTGTCGCCAATGTAAAAGCGTGGCTGGATAAGAATGACGTTCAGAAAGAAAAGCCGCGCCTGAAAGCCCCCGACAAGAATCTTCTGATTAAACTGCGGGAAGGCTGTGAAAATTACGATATGGACAGCATAGAAGAAGCCTTGAATGAACTGGAAAGCAATGACTACGATGAAGACGCCGATTTGGTAAAATGGATAAGGGAAAAGATTGACATATCCAAAATGAGCGACGTGGCGCAGCGGCTGGCAGATGTAAAGTAAAGGAGAGCGCGTAAATGGGTGATAAGAAAAAAATTGTAGCGGTGGACGATAACCCGGAAAATCTGGGCGTCCTGAAAAGTACCCTGAAAGAAAAGTACACCGTATTTCCCGTTCCTTCCGCGGTGGAAATGTTTGAACTGTTGGGGCACGTCAAACCGGATTTAATTTTACTTGACGTGGAAATGCCGGAAATGAACGGGCATGAAGCGGCGGAAAAACTGAAAGCCGACGGCAACCTGAAGGATATCCCCTTTATATTCCTGACTTCCCGGGATGATGAAGCCAGCATACAGAAAGGCTTTAATCTGGGCGCTGTTGATTATATACCCAAACCCATTGACCTTCCGGTACTGCTCGGGCGGATCGAAAAGCACCTATAAAAAAATATTGTAAGGAGGAATAACATAAATGTCCGGCGACCGTAAAAAAATTATCGTAGTAGATGATAACCCCGAAAACCTGAACGTCCTGAAAAATACCATGAAAGAATTATACATGGTATATCCCTGTCCCTCCGCGGCGGCGATGTTTGATTTACTGGAACATGTCCAGCCGGAATTGATTCTGCTGGATGTGGAAATGCCGGAGATGAACGGATATGAAGCCATAAAAAAACTGAAAAACGAAAATAAACACAAGGAAATACCCGTTATATTCCTTACATCAATGACCGACGCGCAAAGCGAACTGGAAGGGTTAAGCTACGGGGCCGTTGATTATATCCGCAAACCTTTTGTCGCCCCGTTGCTGCTGCAGAGAATAAGAACCCAGCTTTCCATTCAGGAACAGCAGACGGAAATTAAACACCTGCTCGACTTAAAAACCGAAGAAGTTAAAATGCGCGAAAAAGCGGAACAGGAAGCGGAAAGCGCGTCTCAGGCCAAAGGCGACTTCCTTTCCCACATGAGCCATGAAATACGATCCCCGCTGAACGCCGTTATCGGCATGATAAATATCGCCAATGAAGAAAAAACGATTGAAGGCATAAAAGTGTATCTTGAAAAAGCGGGCAACGCGGCAAAGCACGTATTGGGCGTCATCAACGATATTCTTGACATGTCAAAAATTGAAGCGAACAAGCTTGAGCTTTCCGACAGTGAGTTTGATTTCCCCAAAATGATGACGAACATTGTCGACGTAACCGGCATAAAAGCCCAGGAAAAACATATACAGATTGTTACCGATATCAGCAAGGATATTCCGTCTGTCGTGGTTTGCGACGAACTGCGGCTGGCGCAGGTTATTACCAACCTGATGACCAACGCGATAAAATTCACGCCGGATAACGGCAAAGTTCAGTTGAACGCGCGAAAACTGGAAGAAAAAGAAGATGAAGTCAAAATAAGAATCGAAGTCGCGGATTCAGGCATCGGGATTTCGCCTGAACAGCAGGCAAAACTTTTCTCGGCTTACAATCAGGCCGACCGCACCATCGCGAAACAATTCGGCGGCACGGGGCTGGGGCTTGCCATTTCCAAACGGATTATAGAAATGATGCAGGGAACAATCTGGATTGAGTCAGAACTCGGCAAGGGCGCGAAATTTATATTTACCTTAAAAATGAAAAAGGGAAAGCCGGGCGCCGCCGTGGTCGAAGCGGCGGGAACCTCCGCTACCGCGCCGGTTCCCAGCGTAAAAGCCACCGATTTACATTTACAGGGCTACACCATATTGGCGGCGGAAGACATGGATTTCAACCGGGAAGTTCTGTCCAAGTATCTGGAAAAAACCGGCGTTACCCTTGATTATGCCGAAAACGGCAAAGAAGCCGTTGAAAAATTCAAGGTAAACTACGAAAAATACTGCATGATTCTTATGGACATCAATATGCCGGAAATGGACGGGGATGAAGCGACCAGTATAATACGGGCGCTTGATATTCCGAAGGCAAAAGAGATACCCATTGTCGCCATGACCGCGGATGTTTTTAAGGAAGACGTGGAAAAATGCCTGTCGGTCGGCATGAACGATCACATCTCAAAGCCGATTGTTCCGAAAGTCATATACGCCAAACTCAAACAACACCTGAAATTATAGGGTGTTTTTCACCGTCTCTTGTATAAAATTAACGAATACGGTATTATATTTCAATAATTACTTTCACTTGAAAGTCTAAGGGAATACGTTTGAACAGAAGCGGCTTAATAATACGTGGAATGCTCATCCTCGCGTTTTTTTTGGCCGTTTTTTCAGGCTGCGGGCAATCTTCCAAAAAACAGTCTCTCCGGGCAATAGAAAACCTTTCGTTTCAGGACATACCCGGCGTAACCAATAGTGAAATCAAAGCCATTGAAACCATCAAAACAAAATACGACTCTTTTTCCTGCGCCATAAACCTGAACACCGATTCGTTCTACGATAAAAACGGCGAACTTTCGGGTTATACCATCCTGTTCTATGACTGGCTTTCCCGCTTCTTTGGGATACCGTTTAAGCCGGTATTCTATGAAAAGGGCAGTTTGCAGAAAAAGATTGAAAACGAGGAATTGGATTTTACCATTGAGCTGTCACAAACCCCGGAACGCCGAACGAACTTATTCCTGACCAAGCCGATTGCCCTGCGCCCGTTTAAGTTATACCGGCTTGCCGGCAGCGAACCGATTGTAAATATCATACATGTACGCCGGCCGCGTTACGCCTTTCTGACGAACTCGGTATTGCTCCATGATACCATCGCGAACGCCGGCTACGAATTTGACGCCGTTTTTGTTGAAAATCATACCGACGCTTACCCGCTGCTGACAAGCGGCGCGATTGATGCGTATGTCGCGCTGGATAATACGGAAGCCGTTTTTGATAAATTCAGCAATGTGGTTGGCGAGGATTTCTTTCCCCTGATTTTCAGTTCGTTTTCCCTGTTAACGGGAAAACCGGAACTTAAACCAATCATCTCCATTCTTGATAAGGCGCTGGACACCGATACCCTTGCCTATCTGGCGAACCTGCGCAAAGCGGGGTATCAGAAATATCTGGGAACCAAGCTGCACGCGCTGTTGACCAAAGAGGAACGCTCATACATTGACGGGCGGCCGGTGGTTCCCGTAGCGGCCGAGTTTAACAATTATCCGGTTAGTTTTTTTGACACTGAAACGGATGAATGGCAGGGAATTTTTTTTGACGCGCTGGATGAAATCACCAACATGACGGGCATTCAATTTGAATGTATCAACGATCCGAGCGTCCAATATCCGGAACTGGTTTCCCTGCTTGAAGACGGCACCGCGCTGATCATGTCAGAGCTGTACCGCATGAAAGATTATGAAGGCCGTTTTCTATGGTCGGAAGTTCCGCTTTTACAGGATAATTACGCGTTTATAACCAGATCGGATTTCCATAACATTGACGTAGGCGAGGTTTCTTATCTGCGCGTCGGAACCCGCAAACATTCCCATTACTCCGATTTATTTAAAAGAATGTTTCCCGATCACCCGAATTTCACCGAATACGCCACCCAGGAAGAAACATGGGACAAGTTAAAAAACGGCGAGAGCGACGCGCTGTTCTCCAGCCGGCGCAGGCTGGTTATTTACACCAACTACCATGAAGAAGCGGGCTTTAAGCTCAATTTAATATTCGATAATGAATTTGACTCGTCGATTGGTTTTTACAAAAACGCCGCCGTTCTCAAATCAATTATCGACAAGGCCCTTGGCCTTATCAGGATAAACAATATTTCAAACCAGTGGATGAACAAAAATTATGATTACCGGGCTAAATTGACGGCGGCCCGGCTTCCCTGGTTAATAGCCATGTCAGCTTTATTTTTCCTGACAATGCTCCTTGTTTCAATTCTTTTAACCAGAAGCCGCAGTATCGGCAAACGGCTGGAAGACATGGTAAAACAGCGGACAAGCGCCCTCGCGTTTGAGACATCCAAACTTCAGGCGGTATTGAATTCAATCCCGGACATTCTGTTTTGCAAGGATACGGAATTTAAATACACGCAATGTAACGCTCCGTTTGAACATTATTTGGGCGTCAAAGAAGCTGAAATTATCGGCAAGACTGATAAAGACGGCGAGTGGTTCCATGCCGATGATATGCAAAAGATTCACGAAAAAGAAGAAAAAGTAATGTCTGAAAACCGCGTGCTTATCTTTGAAGAAAAAATACACGCGCCCAATACCGGAAAAGAAAGTTATTTTGAAACGGTTAAGGCTCCGATAAGGCTGAACGGCGTTGTCGTGGGGACAGTCGCCATTGTACACGACATAGGCCGGCGTAAAGAACTGGAGCAAGAGCTCGCGTTCAAAAGCGGCAAACTGCAGATGATTATTGATACCATCCCCGATATGCTGTTTTGCAAGGACACCAGCCTGAAATATACGCAATGCAACAAACCTTTTGAAAACTTTTGGGGTGTTCCCGAAGCGAATATGATCGGCAAGGCGGATGAGGACAGCGCGTGGTTTACTCCCGAATTGTTACAGAAGATAAATAAAACAGAGTTATCCGTAATTGAAAGCGATAAATCAGTTATCCGCGAGTTAAGCCTGTCGGCTCCGCTGACGGGGAAGAAAGCGATTTTTGAATCGGTTATATCCCCGCTCAAGCAGAACGGCGAAATTGTCGGAATATTGGGCATCGCGCGCGACATAACCACCCGCAAGACCATGGAAAATGAAATCCGCGCCGCTCTGGAATCCAAAACGTCTTTCCTTGCCCACATGAGCCATGAACTCAGAACCCCGCTTAACGTGGTTATCGGACTGACCGATTTGATACTGGAAGACAACCACCAGGATGTTTTTATTACCAATAATTTATTGAAAATAAACAACGCGGGAAGCACGCTTTTAAGCATTGTAAATTCCATTTTGGACTTTTCCAAAATTGAGTCGGGCAAGCTGGAATTAACGCCGGTTGAGTATTTTACCGCGAGCCTTATAAACGATGTCGTTACCGTCGTTATTACCCGCCTGGGGGAAAAACCCATAAAATTCCATCTGGATATCGAAGACGATATGCCGGAAAGGCTGTTCGGCGACGACTTGCGCGTAAAACAGATACTAATCAACCTGTTGACCAACGCCATTAAATACACGCGCGAAGGAAGCATTGATTTAATTATTCGCTGTACGCGCGAAGGTAATCTTGTGTGGATGGATATTACCGTCAGCGACACCGGCATCGGCGTACGCGAGCAAGACCTGAAAAACCTGTTCAGAGACTATATCCAGGTCGACACCAAGACCAACCGCAACATTGAAGGCACGGGACTGGGCCTGCCCATTACCAAAAAGCTGGTGGAATTGATGAAAGGGGAAATCAGCGCGGAAAGCGAATACGGACAGGGCACGACGTTCCATGTGCGGCTGAAGCAGAACTTTGTCGATACCGCGATTCTGGGGCCGGACGCCTCCAAAAAACTCCGCAATTTCCAGTATGCCGAAGATAAACGTATCGCCAACAAAAAAATATTACGGCTTGATTTAAGTTACGCCCGCGTGCTGGTCGTTGACGACGTACTGACCAACCTCGACGTAACGGCGGGCCTTTTGCGCAAATACAAGATGCAGGTTGACTGCCTGGACAACGGGCCGGCGGCGATTGAGCGGGTAAAAACCGAGGCGCCGGTTTACAACGCCATATTCATGGATCACATGATGCCCGATATGGACGGCATAGAAACGGTGGAACATATTCGCGCCCTGGGCACGGAATACGCGAAAAATATACCGATAATCGCCCTGACCGCCAACGCGATTCATGGAACGGATCAGCTGTTTTACTCCCACGGTTTTCAGGCGTATGTAACCAAACCCATCGACATGGTGGAATTGGATTTGGTTATCAGAAAATGGGTGCGCGACGAAACCCGCGACGACGTGCCTGTTCTGAACACGCCGGTTTACAACGATAATTACGCGCCCATAACCATAGAAATACCGGGCGTAGACACGAAAAAAGGGATTGCCCTGTACGCCGGCGACACCAGCGTATACCTCGCGCTGCTGCGCTCCTATGCCGCCAATACTCCCGGACTTTTGGAAAAATTGAGGATTGTCTCGAAGGAAACCCTGCCCAAATACAATGTTTCCGTACATGGACTAAAAGGCTCCAGCGCCAACATAGGCGCGGAATCAATACGGGAAGCGGCTTATGAACTGGAAAAAATATCCAAGGAAGGCAACTTGCAGGGCGTTTGGGCGCTGAACGGCAAACTTATCGCCGATACCAAGATCATTGTCGCCAACATAAAAACATGGCTGGAGCAGTACGACGCCACCAAAGAGAAAAAACCCGTCCAGAAAGCCCCCGATATTGAACTTTTGAAACAACTGCGGCAAAATTGTGAAAACTACGACATAAGAGGCTCCGATAAAATTTTGACCGTACTGGAAAGCGTGGATTACGAAAAAGGCAACGAACTGATACAATGGTTAAGAGACAAAATCGAAAACTCGGATTTTTCCGAGGCGGCAGACAGGCTGAAAGAATATGAATAGGAAGGAGTAGGAGGAACGAACATGGCAAATGAACAAAAAAAGATTATCGCGGTGGACGACATTCCCGAGAATTTGGCGGCTATCAGGAATACCTTGAAGGACCTGTATGAGGTGTATCCCTGCCCCTCCGCGTTGAAGATGTTTGAGTTATTGGAACACGTTAAACCGGACTTAATCATGCTGGACGTGGGGATGCCGGATATGGACGGCTATGAAGCGATAAAAAAGCTGAAAAGCGACGATCGCTTCAAGGATGTACCCGTTATATTCCTGTCCGCCATGAGCGACGAAAAAAACGAGATGGAGGGCTTAAAACTGGGCGCGGTTGATTATATCCACAAACCCTTTGTCACCCCCTTACTGCTCCAGCGGATAAAAATACACCTGTCCATGTCGGAACAGCAAAAGTCAATCCTGGACCGAAACCGGGAAATTGAGGATTTTCTCAAGAGAATATCCAATAATCCCGTATAAAACCTAAGGAAGATTTCACACAAAGAACACGAAGGAAGAGAAGATCCCCCCTTATTTCCCCTTTGTGTTCTTTGTACCTTGGTGATCTTTGTGTGAAGCCTTTTTAGGAAAAATCACTATCCAGCAGAATCGTTACCGGGCCGTCGTTGGTGTATTTTACTTCCATGTGGGCCTGGAATTCGCCGCTGGCGCAGAATAAGCCTTGTTCCCGGACTTTTTCCATAAAATACTCATATAATTCCCGCGCTTTTTCCGGCGGGGCCGCTTTTCCCCAGGAAGGACGGCGGCCTTTACGCGCGTCCCCCAGTAAAGTGAATTGAGAAACCGCCAACACGCCGGTTACGTTATTAACCGCCGACGCATTATGGTTAACATCCGTATTGTTAACAGTATTGTCATTCTGGTTAACAATTTCAGACAGTGAAAGGTTCATTTTTCCTTCGGAATCGTCAAAAATACGCAGGTGGGCGGTCTTTTCAGCAAGCCAGTCCGCGTCGGCATCGGCATCATCCTGGGCTACGCCGAGGTAGACCAGTAATCCGCGGGCAATACTCCCCTTCACTGCCCCGTTGACGGTTACCGACGCGTCAATAACCCGCTGAATGACCGCTTTCATAAATTGCCGGACTGGTGTATGGCGACGCCTTCCAGGCGTATAAGGCTTTCGGAACTGTCCGGGATAACGCGGCCCAGGATTTCCAGCGGTTGTTCCGGATTCAGGGGAATGGCGCTGTTGAACACAACGGGGACTATGCCTTCCAGGACATTGCCGGTATCGTAACCGGCGAGAAAATCAAAACTGGTTCCCTTATCGGAGGTTACCACATTGGTGGCCTTCCCCCGCCAGATAACGTGTACCCCGTTGTACAGCGGGGGGTCTTTGATAACGTCGGTATACGGGACATTGTCGCCCCGCCTGAAGGTGTCAAAACCGGGAACTTCCATGTAAGAAATAATGACCCGAGCCCGGTTTTTCGGCCCTTCGGCGGCATTGGATTCCAGTATCCGGTTCAGGTTGATCCGGGCGGCTTCGTCGCGGTAGGCGGTAAACTGGGACACGGCCTTTTCATAAATGTCATTCACCTGAACCCGTGTCAGGATATAACGGTATGAGCCGCCCGTTTGAACGGGGGCCATTCTCTCTTCGCGGGTTAAAGAAAGCGCGTTGACGCCCCCGGTAACGCTGATCCTGCCGCCCTTGGGGTGAAAGGGACTGGGAATTACTTTGAAGCGTATCAGGCAGCTAAATGTAAGAATGCCAACGGCAAGGAGGATGGCAAACGCCAGCAGTTTTTCTTTGGCGGAAAAGCCCGGAAAGGGAATGGGCGGATACAGGGAAGGAAGCTTGCCCGCCTCGATCCAGCTTAAAAAATGGTCGGTTCCCGCTTCTTTGCGGAGCACTCTCATCGCTTTTATGGCAATTTGGTTTTTTTCATCAAGATCGAGAACGTCAAGATAATAGTCTACGGCGCGTTCCGTTTCACCCTTGCGGAAGAAAAGGGCGGCCAGGCCCAAAATCGCCAGAGGCTCCTGCCGTTTGGCTTCGTGGGCAAGGCGGAAATAGGTCAACGCGCCGCCGAAGTCCCCGATACGCAGGCAGGATGATCCCAACAGGTAGTAATAATGAAATGAACCGTGATACCGGTTTATTTCCGGCTCAAGGGTTCGGATCGCCGCCTCGTATTTGCCGGAACGCGCCAGTCTGTTTGCTTTGGTCAGAATGGGATCGAGTTTCATAGTTCTGCCGTCAAGAGCGCCTGTTACGCAGTTCTGTTTCCTTCTGCTCAATCATGTCGCGCACTTTGGTAATTTCCGCCAGTATACTCTGGACTTCGGGAATATTCCGCTCAAAAGTTTCCTGGTCCCGCTCGGCAAACGCCTGATAAGCCTCATTCCCCAGCCGGCTGAGGAGTTTCTGCGCCTGGCCCTCAAGTTGTTTCACTTCCAGTACCAGAATGCCGCGCTCCCCCAGGTCCTGGGCTTTGGCTCCGGCTTTCAGGGCAAATTCCTTTGACGCCGCCACTCCCTGATCCAGCAATTCTTTCATTCGTTCACTAAAGGTCATGGTTCTCCCTCATGTTTGGTAGTATACAACATATTCGCGTTATATTCATAGAGGCGGCGAAACGGTGACACTCGCTCACTGCTTTCGCTTGAACACGCGGTAATTGATGTGGGGAAAGATGTTATGGCGGCGTTCAAGGTTGGTGAGCCATTCGGTGCTTATGTAATTGCTGCCCAAAGCCTCATATATCGTGGCGAAATTCTGTAAAGCGTCTTCAAGCTGCTTTTTGGCATAGACGGTGCTTTCCTGACGGTACAGCAGGGCGGGCCAGTCCGAAGCCATCGCCAGCAGTAACTCACAGGCGGCCTGATTCATGGTTCGCTCTTTCAGGCTTGAACTGCCGGAAAACCGGTCCGCCAAATCTATCATCCGGTTGATGGAACGGCTGAGATAACGGTAAATCCAGCCATTGGAAGAATCCAGCCAGACTTCGGCGTAACCGTTATCACCCCAGGAGGAATATTCGGGAAGCGATACCTCAAACGCGGAAATGGGCTGCTGGTACAGGTACTCACCGGGGGTCATAAACTGAAGTTCGCGGTAGTCCGCCGCGAGCCGGAACAGGCTTTCCAGGAAATGAGGCCCTTCATGCCATTGGCGCCCAAAACTGTCCGCGTTAAAGGCGCAGAGGGAAAGGGGCATTTCCTCCATAAAACGCCGGGCCGATTCAAGCCTGTTGCAGCAATTCTCAAGAAAAACCCGCGCGTGTTCTTTCGCGGATTCCCGCGCCGCGGCCGGATCGTAGGGAGTGTCGCCGCCGCCGGGGGTGTTGGATGACGCCTGCCAGTATTTATACCCCGTCTGGCATCGCGCTCCGTTTTGGGCGATAAAGGGGCTGAGCTTTTCGATGGGAAGCTCATAACCTATATCGCGTTTGTTGTCACGGTACGGCCCTTCCCGTGACATTCTGTTTATATCGGCGCAGGCGTAAAAATCACGCGCCAGCACCATGATGTTCTGCGGCGTTCTTACGGGATAAAAACTGCCCCGTGATGGCGGCGGGTTTCCCAGCACAAAGCCGTGGCTGTCGGCAATGGTGTAATTGAAATTATACGAACGCAGATACGGATCGAGTTCTTTTGACCAGCCCAGTTCGGGAAGCCAAAAACCCTGGGGGGTGATACCGAGCGAATAACGGTAAAAAGAAAGGGCTGTTTCTATCTGCGCGTGTACGGCTTCAGGATAAGAGCAGAAAAAGGGAAGAAAGGCGTGGGTAGCCGGAGCGGCAAGGAATTCTATTTTTCTTTTTTGTTGATAATGTTCAAGCGCCTTGAAAATATTGCCTTCGTAACGGGCGCTCAGGGCGGCGTGCCGATCAACGGCTTCGTCAAGGTAACGCTGGGCGAGCAGACGCAGCGCGGGTTTTCCGCTAAGGCGTTCAATCTCCTGTTTGCCAAACTCAATCTGATTGTCCAGATAGGCGGCGTATTTTTTCTGGAGAAGATCATCGCGTAACATCTGGACCATAACGGGCGAAAGGGCAAGGCCCAGGCGGAAGGGGACATGGTCGGCCTCCAGCCGGTCAAAAAGCATGAGCAGGGGCAGGTATGTTTCCGAAAGGGCTTCAAAAAACCAGCTTTCTTCAACGGAGCCGGGCGCCAGGTTCATGTTTTCAAAGGGAGCTTCTTCCGGAAATTCCGTATCCTGTTGAGGCAAGGTGGAAAATTCCTTTACGTAGGGGTGATGAACATTCAGTACCAGGGAAACAGCGCAACGGACACTCATAAACTACCCTTTACTGTCCCGGGGGCGGAGCGGGCGGTCTTCGCTGTGAACCAGCGAAAAACGGTCAATCCCGGACAACCGCGCCAGAGGATTACGATACACTGCCTGCAGGTCTTCGTCAGGCTTCGGCTTAATCAGGCGCGGCAGACTGAACGGATGGGATTCCGCGAGCGCCACGCGTTCTTCACGATTCAACATACACAACTCAACTTTAAAACACCGCCCGTCTTCTGAGGAAAAGCCCAGATACCGGGCGGAATCTCCGGTATCCACCGTCACGATAAAAGAAGCCGCTTCATCCGGCTGAAGGCTGTCTTCATTCAGGGGGATTACCCGCAGGCAGTACCCCTTAAAATCAGCGGCGTTTTCATGGACGCTGCGGTCATGGGCTTTTATCTCCCAAAAAACAAACGCCCACAAGGGGTCGCGTATAAGAACGTCAATAAATGTAACATGGTGCTGCTGGGGAAGAACCATAAACTGGGAGAATTGATTTATGTCGCAGAATTCCGTTTCTTCTGTTTCCTTATTAAGATACAGCAGTTCCTCGATAATAAACGCGCGTTCAAGACCGGACGGAATGTCTACGCCGTTTCCGGCGGCAAGATCAATAAGTTCGCCGGTACTGAGGCTCTCAAGGTAAGCAAGAGTCAATTCAGCCAATGGTTGTACCTGTAAACTCCCCGCCGCGGATAATTTTTTTCAGGTTTTCAAGGTCTCTCCCCGCGGCGCATATTACCTTCAAACCAATTTCTTCCGCGTGGCGGCTGGCAATGGGATCAAAAGGAACATTCTTGCCGGGAACCCATTCGTCGCCTACCATCGCGCGAAAATCCGCCCATGAGATACGATCCAGGGGCCGGGCGGAAGGGTCCTTTTTGGGATCGGCGGTGTAAACCTTTTCAATGTTGGAAAGATTGATAACGATTTTCGCGTTAAACCGTTCGGCAAGCAGCACCGCGTCGTTATCTGAAGAAAAACCCGGCTTCCAGCCCGCGGCGACCAGCACTTTGCCTTTAAGCGGCTCCGCGCGGGTAGGATCGGTGACCACGTCCTGGCAGCACCATTCGGACATGACCGCCTTGACCAGTTGGGCGTTCAGCCGCGTCGCCATGATTCCAATCCAGTCCGCTTCTTCATCACGGGTTGAATCGCCGCAGACTTCGCGGTAGGCGTTCTGCCAGGCGCGGGCGGGGCCGCCGCCGCCTACCACAAAAATAAAGCGCCGTTCATCGTCCTCTTCAATCAGGCCGCGGATGAGTCGCGCGCATTGTTTAAGAAATGGTCCGTCAACGCTGTCAGGGGCTACGATGGAGCCGCCCAGTGAAATAACTGTTACCATACTCCTATTGTGCATATATTCCGGTAATTGTTATATCCCCCCACAAGCTTGAATAAGAGTCAATACCGCCGATAGCCTCTTCCCGGATATTTTGCAGGGAATAGAACCGGCCGTGCGCCGCCGCGCGTCCGCGGGGATCCATCGGTGAAAGATTGGAAAAACCCCGCGAAAACGCTATCCGCTGGCTGTCAATATTACCGAAGTAAAAATGGGGCCTGTCCGAATGGATGCCAAACTGCTCCGGAATCGCTCCGGCGCCCATAGCCGGGTCAACGGGAACCCAGCCAAAACCGTCTATCCAGAATTCCGCCCAGTAATGGTTTAAGGTCTGCTGGTTCCGGCTGACCAGCACTCCGGCTACCGGCTGGCAGGGAACACCCGCCGAACGGAGCAATGTACAGTACAGGAGCGCGGCAAGGCAGGAATCAATACGCCTGGTTTCCATCGCGGTAAAAATATCGCCTTTTGACTGGCTTTCCCACGCGAAATGGCCGCTCGTCATCCATTCATAGATTTTCTGCGCCTTGATGTAGGGGTTGCGTTCCTTGCCCGTTATCGCCGCGGCCTGGTTTACTATACGGGGATCATCGGCGGGAAACTGGACGCTGCTTTGGGTATAAGCCGCGCTGATGGGCGAATTGGCGTCCTGTCTGATTGACTGGGACCATACCGACGTTTCCACGCGGTAAACGTCGACTTTCCAGGAAAGGCTGATCTGTATATCGCCGTTTGCCGTCAGGTCGTCCAGCTTGTACAGGCTTATTCCCCGGTAATTGTTGACAAACGGCTCCATGCTGCCGGCGAGCAATTCTATATTTCTCTGCGCCGCCGATGACGCGGGACGGGGAACCCAAAGGTACAGGGTATTGGGCGCGCGCGCTTCATTAACCTTTACATCGACCGAATAGTTAAACGTATAACTGCGCTTGTCGTAGAAGGTTTTTGTTCCCGGCCTGCCGTTCAGATCAAAAGCCATAAGGGGGGAACTGCCCCGCGCGGTTCGTACTTCTATATTTCCGCCGGACGCGCCGTCAGGAACGCGAGCCCGTATTTCCCGATCCGTCCACAGTTCATAGCCAAACTCATTTTCAGAAACTTCGGCAAATTCCTGCACCCGCGCTTCAAGCGGGGCTGAGGCGGGCGCCCGCGCGTTCCACGCGAAAAAAACGCCGCCGTTTAAGCGCGAACTGCCAAAGCCGGTTCCGCGTATGCTTACCAGGGCGCCTACCGCTCCTGAGGGGGGCGTTATCGCGATAATGCGCGGCGCCGCCACGGTATCATCACCCCGTACCGGCCGGGGCAGCGTCGCCCTGTTGGCAAACAGCACCCCGTTGCTTTTCTTGCCTTTGACATAGACATAAACCAGCCCGGCCTCTCCGAATTCGGGAGTACGGAACATAATCTCGTCGTCCTGCCATTCAATGTAGGACATGCCGGTCGGCTGCGCCCCCGCTATGGTAATGTAGGACTCATCCCGATCCTTGCCGAAAAAATTCCCCTTTATGGTTACTATCTCGCCCATTGAACCGATTTGAGGATAAATAGAACGGATAAGCGGCGTTTGCGGACGGCAACTGAACAGGGTAATAAAAAATACCGGAATTAATTTTTTAATTATCTTCATAGGGACGTAAGGTAATCATTACTTCGATACAAGCCGCGTCACCCTCTTTGCGGGGACCTAAAGGAAAAAAGTAAACCGGCTCGCCGAATTCCAGTGATATTGTCTGCATTGAGGTATGGTAACGCATTCCCTGATTGGGAACCTCTATCCATATTTGCCCCTGCGCGACCAGAAATTTCTGCATACCCCGCATATAGGGAGTAAACTGGGCTACCACCACAAGGTTTGTCCCCACCAGTTTTATCCCAACCGGACGGCCCGGCATGGTTGTTTTTTGACATGACTCATTCCATATAACGGTTTGATTTTGTTCCACAACGCGGGCGCTTATGTCCATCACCAGCGCCCTGCTTCTGAATTGGGGAAAAATACTCTGAAAGGGGGTATCGCCGGACAGCGCCGCCGGTTTATCTTTCTGTTGTCCTGACGGCGCGTTCGCTTCCTGCGCCGGTATAACCGCGGCGTTAAGCAGCGTCAAAATAATACTATACCACAGATACCAGCGGCGCATTTTACGGTTTTCTCCAGCCCGGCGTATTCCGGCCCGTTGCTTGACGGGTATAATCAGCGGCCTTGATAATGGCAGGCTCGCCATAGTTAACAAAATCGCGGCTTTCCGGCAGGCGGAGGATGATTATTTCGCCATTGTCACGGTTGCTTAAATACTGCATCACATCTTCCATATCCGAAACGGGAATAATTCCCGGCGCGTCAAACTCGGACTCGGCGGCGATGGTCATGCCGGAGTTAGCCGACGATCCGCTTATCTTCAGGGCGATCGCCAGAGTCAGGGCGACAAACAGAATAACAGCCGCCGCGGCCGCCGCGGGAAGCGGAACGGAAATATACCGCCGCCATACCGCCCTGCTCCGCGCGACTCCCGGCCACGCGGCCGAACCGGCGGTCATGCCGGTACGTTGTTCCAGCTTGCGCCAAACCCGTTCTTTGGCCGCTTCCGCCTCTTTGGCGAACGCGTCTTCGGCAGACGAACGGGAAACGCGCCGGTATGCCTCCAGACGCCGGGCGCACTGAGGACAACCGGCAATATGGGACTCCATTTTTTCCTTCCAGGGGGAAGGCAGCTCCCCGTCAAAATAGACTGAAAGCAGTTGACGATCAGGACATACTCGCGTCATTTTGCTGACTCTCCTCTCCTTCACCGGGCAGGATTCCGCGCAGCAGACCGGCAAGCCGTTCCCTGGCCCGGAAAACCCGCACCTTGACATTCCCTTCGCTTATACCAAGCGCCCGTCCAATTTCCTTATAATTCAATTCACCGTACTCTTTCAATACCAGTACGATACGAAGATTTTCCGGCAGTTGGTTGAGGGCTTGCAGAACCTCGTCTTTGGTTTCTTTTTTAACAAGCTGCCCCTCCCCGGTTTCCGTCTGCCGGACATCTTCCCTGAATGCCCGCTGATACGCCCTTCGCTCACGCTGTTTCCGTTTCGCGTAATTAAGGGCGGCGTTTTTCACCACCCGGATAAGCCAATAGGTAGCCTCTTCCGGGCTGGGAAACACCATGTTTTTCTCGTGGAGGCGAAAAAAAGCCTCCTGACAGAGATCTTCGGCGGCCTCGCCTGAATTGGCGATACGGTAAGCCACCTTGTATAAAATAGGGAAAGCCGAATTGTACAATTGGCGGAACTCAGCTTCGCTCATTTCCGCCCTCTCCCCATCTCTCTACATAAAAAAACAAGCTTTCCCCCCATTTGTTACAGGATTCTGCGCCAACTGGTGCCGCCCGGCCCGTCTTCCAGAACAATGCCCCGTTCCTTCAGACTCTGCCGCAAACCGTCCGCCCGGGCAAAATCCTTTGCCTGCTTTGCCGCGGCCCGTTCGGTGATAATATTTTCAATTTCCCGCTTAAATTCCTCATCTTCGGGCGGTTTTTCCCGTTCAACAGCGGAACGCAGACCAAGCCCCAATACCTCGTCCATGTCATAAGCCGCCGCCAGCGCCGCCTGAGGCTCTACCGCGTTGTCCCGCGCCAGTCCCCATAATTCCGCCAAAGCCCGCGGGGTGTTCAGGTCATCTTCCAGCGCCTGATTGAATGTTTGTACATACTTTGCCACGCCTTCCGCGCCGCCGCCCTCCCCCGCCCTGCCCGCTTTTTTCGCGAGGGCGCGGATTTTATCCGTCAGCGAGGCGCGGGCGTTTTTCGCGCCTTCAAGAGCGTCCCAGGAAAACTGCAACTGGCTGCGGTAATGACCGCCCAGCAGAAAATAACGGTAATCCAGCGGATCATAACCTTTATCAAACAGCGCCTGTAAAGTCAAAAAACCGCCCGCCGACTTGGACATCTTGCCCTTATCCAGCACCAGAAATTCATTATGCAGCCAGTAGCGCACCCAGGGATTTTTTCCGGTCGCCGCCTCGCTCTGCGCTATCTCGTTGGTATGGTGAATGGGTATATGGTCGATGCCGCCCGCGTGAATATCAAACTGTTCACCCAGATATTTTATGCTCATTGCCGAACATTCAATATGCCAGCCCGGATAGCCCCGCCCCCAGGGACTGTCCCACACCAGCGCCTGATTCTCAAATTTGCTTTTGGTAAACCACAGTACAAAATCGTGGGGGTTGCGTTTATGCTCATCCACGGCAGTCCGCGCGCCGGCTTTCAAATCATCCAGCCGCAGCAGGGCAAGCTCGCCGTAAGCGGGAAATTGGGTAATGTCGAAGTAGAGGTTGCCTCCCGCGGAATAGGTATACCCGTTATCCGCGACACGCTGAATCAGCGCGATCATGTCGGCGATATGCTCGGTCGCCCTGCATACCGTTGTGGGCCGCCGTATATTCAATCGGTCTGTATCGTTAAAAAAAGCGTCGGTATACATCGCGGCGATTTCCATTACGCTCTTGCCGCGTTCGGCGGCGCTTCTGACCATTTTATCATCGCCGCTGTCGGCATCATCAGATAAATGCCCCACATCGGTTATATTCATCACATGGTTTACTTCGTAACCCGCCCGCCTGAGGGCGCGGACAAGAATGTCATGCGTCACATAAGCCCGCAAATTGCCGATATGGGCATAGTTGTAGACAGTCGGTCCGCAGCCATAAAAACCGACCTTACCGGCCTGCAGCGGCTGGAAAGTTTCCGTTTTTCGGCCCAGGGTGTTAAAAAAAGCAAAAGGCATGGATTATGATACGCGAAAAAGAATGAAAAGACAAGTAAGCGTTAAAAGCGGCTGCCGTGCGCTTTTAATTTTTGAAATCACCGTATATACTAACATCATGGCAGATTTGACCGCCCCGGCTTATGAAGTAACCGCCACCAAACGGCGTCCCAAAACTTTTGACGAGTTAGCGGGGCAGGAATTTGTCGTCTCCACGCTCAAAAATTCCCTGCAAAGCGGCAGTATAGCCCACGCCTACCTGTTTTCCGGACCGCGGGGCTGCGGTAAAACCAGCGCCGCCCGTATCCTTGCCCGTTCGCTTAACTGCGAAAAAGGGCCGGTAGAAGGCCCCTGCGGGGTCTGCGACAACTGTAAATCGATCAGCGCGGGAGCCAGCCTGGACGTTATTGAAATTGACGGCGCGTCCAATACTTCAGTTAACGATGTGCGGCAGATCAAGGATGAGGTGCTGTTCCCCCCGCAATCCGGGCGCTACAAAATATACATCATTGATGAAGTACACATGCTGTCCAACAGCGCCTTTAACGCCCTCTTGAAAACCATCGAGGAACCGCCGCCCTATATCATTTTTATTTTTGCCACAACGGAACTGCACAAGGTTCCCGCTACGATAAAAAGCCGCTGCCAGCAGTTCAGTTTCCGGCTGATTCCCATCGAGACAATTCAGGAAATACTGAAGAAAATTTGCGGTGAAACGGGCATAGAGGCCGAGGACAGCGCCCTGTTCTGGATTGCCCGTGAATCCACCGGCAGTCTGCGGGACGCCTTTACCCTTTTTGACCAGGTAGCGTCCTTTTCCGGCGGCCATATCCGCGAGGCCCTGATCCGCGAAAAACTTGGCCTGGCGGGGCTGGAAAAGATCAACGCGCTCGCCGAAGCCTGCGCCATCAATAATACCCCCGAGGCATTTTCCCTGACCGACACAATCCTCGCTTCCGGCGTCGCCATTGAACAGCTTATCATCGACCTTGCCGGCTACTACCGCAGCCTTTTGCTCCTGAAAAACGGCGTTAACCGTGAATCTTTGCTGGGTTACAGCCCGGATCAGTTTTCGGCAAAAGTCCTGGAAGCGTTTGATTCCCCGCGTTTGGAGCAGGCCCTTGAAATCCTTCTTGCCTGTTACCGTGATATACGGTATTCGGTGTCGCCCCGTTTTGAACTGGAAGCGGCGGTTTCAAAACTGTCATGGCTCAGCCAATGGGTATCCCCGCCGGAACTCAAGGCCGCGCTGGACAGGGCGCAGTATGTCCTCCATGTGCCTGAAGGAGGGTTAGCCCGCCCTTTAGCCCACGGGACTAACGTCCCCGAAAGCCCCCGGCATCCCCCGCGGCAGGGAAAAAACGGCGTTCCGTCGCTGGCGCAGGAATACCGGCGTATGTTGGCTGAAAAAGCCAGACCGGGGACCGCTCCCCTGTCCGATAGCGAGGTTGAAGATGATGAGGAACCCGCCTGGAGCGGCATTATACATAATAGCGACGAGTCGCCGGTTGATCGGGTGCTCAGGCTGATCCCCGGCACGGTTGTCAATTAAGGAAAAACTATGGATATAAATCCTTTTGAACTATTGAAAAACGCTCAAAAAATACAGGAGCAGATGGGCTCGTTTCAGGAAAAACTGGCGGATATAAGCGTCAAAGGTTCCGCCGGGGGCGGGATGGTCGAAGTTGAACTGAACGGCAAACTGGAAGTAATAAGCGTACGGGTAGCGTCGGAAGCCGTCGAAGGCGGCGACACGGAGATGCTTGCCGACCTGGCAATGGCGGCGTTTTCCAACGCCCTTGAGAAAATCAAAGAGGCGTTACGGCAGGAAATAGGGACAATGGCCGGCGGTATGGCGGGCCTTTCCGGTTTAATGGGCGCGTTATGACACCTAATGCCATCGATCGGCTGGTTACCCTGCTTTCAAAACTCCCCGGCGTGGGGAAAAAAAGCGCCTCCCGCATGGCCTACCATATCCTTGACGGCTCAAGCGGCTACGCCCAGGCCCTGGCGGAAGAGCTTGCCGGACTGCATCAGGCAATCCGCCGCTGCGGCGTCTGCGGCGGTTTTACCGAAACTGACCCCTGCCCCGTCTGTTCGGATCCCAGCCGCGATCACTCGCTTATCTGTGTGGTTGAACGCGCCCAGGACCTCCGCATTATTGAAGAATCCCATGAATTTAACGGGGTTTTTCATGTGCTGGGCGGCCTTATCGCGCCGCTGGAAGGCGTCGGCCCCGGCGATCTCGCCATCGGGAAACTGACGGCGCGTTTGCGGGAACATCAGGTCAGGGAAATAATCCTTGCCCTCAATCCGACGGTAGAAGGCGACACCACAGCCCTGTATTTGCAAAAAACGCTCAAGGATTTTTCCGTTGAGGTAAGCCGTCTGGCGTCGGGCCTGCCCGTGGGCGGCGACCTTGAATATACCGACCGTTTGACCCTTTCACGGAGCTTCCGCGGCCGTGTTAAGGTGTAGTTCCGGTTAACAGATTTTAAGTAAAATTACATTAACAAAAATACGTTTATGGCTTGACATTTTCTAAAAAAAAATTATAATTAATGAAAAGGTAATTTTTAAAAACATCAGTTTTTGGAAATTTTCCTAAAAATCTGTATTAATAAGGATGTATCATGAAAAAGAACAGTCAAACCCCCGGATCCGCGCTTAAGGCATTGCTGGAAAAACACAGCCTTAACTGCAACAGACTTGCCAAGGCAATCAACATGAGCAACGCGATGGTGCGGCTCCTCGTACTCGACAAATCTCCCATTTCACTCTCCGCAGCCTTCCGTTTCGCCAAGTTTTTCAAAACCAAACCGGAATACTGGCTGAACCTCCAGACCCAGTATGACCTCGCCAAAGCGGCCAAAGACAAATCCCTTGCCCGGGAATTAAACGGTATTACCGATGTTGGCAAATACTCCTTTGTGCGGAAACCCCACACCGCGCGCAAAGGCAAAGGCAAAAAGAAAACCGCCAAAAAGAAAACAACGCTTGCCGGCAAACGCAAAGCCGCGCGCAAAGTCCCCGGCAGAAAACCGGCGCGCAGAGCCCGCGGGAGATAAATAGTTAGAATATTTCACACAAAGAACACAGAGGAAGAGAAGATCACAAAGAAGAATCAAGGGGTTTTTGTTTGTTATCTTATCGTGAAGTATCAAGTTCAGCTTGTTTACAACACCCCCCTTTTTTTCCTTTGTGATCTTTGTGAGAAACCTTTAGAAAAAATCTTTAATCAAAACCAAATGCCGTTCTTCATTCAGAAACGGAACTGAACAGGGAATTATCTCCCACGCCGTTTCCAGCGCGGCCATTTCACCGGCTATCTTTTCACGGCGGCCTTTGTACGCCGCCAAAACTCCGCCTTCACCACAGAGCCTTAGCAATTTTTTTACTATTTTTGGTTCCAGCGGCTTGAAGGCCCGGAACGTGACGACATCAAAACGGCCCGGCGGCGTTTTTTCCATTTCCGCTTCTTCAACTGAAATATTGGAAAGACCCAACGCTGTTTGAACATCCCGCAAAAAACCCGCCCGGCGGCCCTTGCGCTCAATAAGGGTAAACGCCGCGTCCGGCATGACAATGGCAAGGGGAATGCCGGGCAGTCCGGCGCCTGAGCCGACATCGGCAATCTGTAACCGCCGGGCAGCCGGATCATTATGTTTCGTTATTATTTGTGTAATGATTCCCAGCGGCGCGAGAGAATCAAGAATATGCCGGATGATTAGTTCCTGACGGTCGTTGGTTCCCACGAGGCTCAAAGCGGGATTACATAATTCAATTTCGGTAATGTATTTGATGAGCAGGGAAAGGATTTCTTCACGGCGGGGGGTGATAAGGCGATCCGCGCCGGAATCGTTACGGCACAGTTCCAAAAGACCGTCAGCAAGCGGTTGGTATGTATCAATCGACACTATAAATATTCACGCAACTTTTCTTTCCAGTCGCCTCCCTTCTGGATGGTTGCCTTAACCCCCAATTCCGCGAGGTTTTGTATCCGCACTTCATCGCCGCTGGAGGTAACCGCGATTATAGTCATCGGATGACCGGTAAAAAGCAGTTTTTTGATTAAAGCCTCGCCACTCATATCCATAAGTTCCAAACCGGTGATGACGCAGGTTACTTTACGGGTTTCAACCGCGTCCAGCACATCCTCACCCCGGTCATAAGTTTCACAGAAAAAGCCCAAATCCGTCAGAAAAACCTTCATTAGTTTGCGGAAAAACCCGCTATTATCAACATGGATAACATTCACGGTTCACCCTCCCATCCGCTTGTATAAGTCAGTATACATGAGATAAGCCGGAAAAGCAATGTAAAAAGCGCCAGCCGGTAATTTATTTTTTCGCCGTTTTCGGCCTGCTTTTGGCTTTTTTCTCCTGATCCATAAGGGCGCGTACGAGAACGGGCAGTCCGTACAGTTTGATAAAGCCCTTCGCGTCGGCGTGGTTGTACAGATCGCCGGTGGTGAAACTGGCGATGCTGGCATGGTACAGGGAATTGGGAGAAGTGGCGCCCGCCGAATTTATCGAGCCTTTGTAGAGTTTCAGCCGTACCGTGCCGGAGACGTTGGTTTGGGTAGCGTCGACAAAGGCGGACAGGGCTTCGCGCAGGGGGGTGAACCAGAGGCCGCCGTAAATCAGCTCGCCCATTTTCAGGGAAACCTGCTGTTTGAAGGCGTAGGTCTGCCGGTCAAGGCAAAGATGTTCCAGTTCCTGATGGGCATAGTAGAGGATACTGCCGCCGGGGGTTTCGTACACGCCGCGGCTTTTCATGCCGACGACTCTGTTTTCAACCAGATCGATAATGCCAATCCCGTTTGCCCCGCCGATTTGATTGAGGGCTTTTATCAGCGCAATCCCGTCCATTTTTTTGCCGTCCAGCGCGACGGGAATGCCTTTGTCAAATTCAATTTCGACATAGGTGGGTTTGTTGGGGGCTTTTTCCGGAGGAACGGTGTTGACCAGCATGGTGCGGAATTTCGGTTCGGTGGCGGGGTCTTCAAGCTCAAGGCCTTCGTGGGAGATGTGCCACAGGTTGTCGTCACGGCTGTAGGAATTTTTTTTCTTCATGGGCACGGGGATTTTCCGCCGGGCAAGGTAGCGCATCTCGTCTTCGCGGCTTTTCAGTTTCCATGTCCGCCAGGGGGCGATAATTTCAAGGTCGGGGGCAAGGGCCATGATTCCCAGATCAAAGCGCACCTGATCGTTGCCCTTGCCGGTCGCGCCGTGGGCAATAGCCTGGGCTTTTTCCGCGCGGGCGTATTCCACCAGCACTTTAGCGATCAGGGGCCGGGCGGTAGAGGTTCCCAGGAGATATTTATCCTCGTATATCGCGCCGGCTTTAAGGGCGGGCCAGATATATTCTTCGATATATTCTTTTTTAACATCGGCGACATGACAGGCCGAAGCGCCGGTTTGCAGGGCGCGTTTGCGAATATCCTTCCAGTCGGCATTTTGACCGACATCAACGCATACCGCGATAACTTCGCAGTCCTGATTTTCTTTAAGCCAGGGAATGATAACAGTCGTATCAAGACCGCCGGAATACGCAAGCACGATTTTCTTTTTCACGGTTTCTCCTTGTTATAGATAGTATCTAAAAGGTGAAAAATAAACAAGCGGAAATATGTAATAATTATAGCTTGGAAAGTAAAGAAGAATATAACCACGGAGTACACGGAGTTTCACGGAGGTTTAAAATGTTAGTATCTTAATTCCTCTTCCTCCGTGAAACTCCGTGTACTCCGTGGTAAAATTTTTGGATTGAATTAATGAGCATTTTCATGTATTATGGATACAGGAGAAAACGACATGGGTCTGGTATATGAAAATATAACATTAAAAAACGCCGGAGATGTGAGCGATGTACGGCGCGGGTTTATCAAAGAACCGGAAATCCGCCAAATAAAAGTACTGGCAATGGTTGACACCGGAGCTGAAATGCTGGTCATCAGTGAAGCCATCCGGCAGGAGTTGGGGCTTGAGATACTGGAACAGCGACAAATAAGACTGGCAAATGAAACGGTACAGAATTGTCAATTTACCGAACCGGTAGAGATTCATTGGAAAGACAGGTATACATATACCCAAGCGGTGGTTTTAGCCGGAGTGAGCGATGTTTTGTTGGGGGCTATTCCCCTTGAAGGCATGAATGTAATCGTAGACCCGGCAAAACAGCAACTGATCGGCGCTAACGGCGATGAAATAATATATAAAGTTTATGTAAGCAATTCCCGCACTATCTCCAGTCCCTGATCAATTTCGCTGTCGCTGATTATATAAGGCGGCAGCAGCCGTAAAGTTTTTTCTCCGGCGGAAAGAATTAAAAGGCCGCAGTCCTTTTTACCGGCGCGGGCGATGGCGGCTTCCAGTACCGGCCACGCTGCGCGGTCAATGTCGATGGCGAGCATCAGACCCCGACCGCGGACTTCCCGCACGGCGGGATGATTCCAGCCCCTGATTACTGTCATGATTTTTTCCCCTTTCCGGGTAATTTCCGCGAGAAACTCAGGCTTGTCGACCGTTTCCAGAACTACCAGGCCCGCCGCGGCGGCAACGGGATTGCCGCCAAAGGTGCTGTTGTGATCCCCTATCTCAAAAACTTCGGCGGCTTTTTCTCCGGCAAGCACCGCTCCCGCGGGTATACCGCCCGCGAGGCTTTTTGCCAGCGTTACTACGTCGGCTTGAACGGGTTTGCCGCCGCACTGGTACTGTTGAAAGCCGAGGAAGGTTCCCGTCCGACCCATGCCGCACTGGATTTCGTCAAACATGAGGAGGATGTCCCGCTCGGCGCAGAGCCGCGCCGCCGTTTCAATAAATTCCTGAGACTGGGGCCTGATGCCGCTTTCACCCTGAACGGCTTCAATCAGCAGTCCCGCCACAGTTTTTGCGTCTAACGCTTTTTCCAGCGCCTCAATGTCGTTTGACGGAATATACACAAAGCCTTCGGTAAAGGGGCCAAAGTTTTTGTGAAAACTATCCTGGCCCGTGGCGGCTAACATGGTGATAGTTCTGCCGTGAAAACTTCCCCGCAGGGTGACAATCGTGTGCCTGCCGGGGCCGTATTTTTTCAGCGAGTATTTGCGGGCGATTTTACAGGCCGCTTCATTTGCCTCCGCGCCGGAGTTGGCAAGAAACAGATTTTTCATGCCGCCGGGAGCGCAGGCCGCGACCAGTTTTTCCGCGAAGTTAATGACCGTATCATTCTGATAATAATTACACACATGGTTGCACTTTGCCGCCTGTTCGGCGATTGCTTTAACCAGCGGCGGGTAATTATGACCGAGGGAATTGACCGCGATACCGGCGCTCAAGTCCAGATACTTTTTTCCATTGGCGTCAAAAAGCCAAACGCCCTCCCCCCGGACAAATGTAACCGGAAGCCGGTGGGAATTACGCATAAATACATCACTCATTTCTTACTCCTCGCTTTTCACTTTCAATTCACCTAACGCCTTTTCCGCCTCGGCGATTTCATCAAAAGGCATTACGCGATCTTTATATATTATCGTATTCTCGTGGCCCTTGCCCAACAGCAGCACTATATCGCCTGAACGGGCAAGGGACAAAGCCTTACGAATGGCGGCAGGGCGGTCGGGTATTAAAAAAAGATTTTCATCTTGTTTGAATAAGCCTGGCTTTTCAGCATATACCCCGCGGGCAATTTCATCAAGTATGTCCATAGAAGTTTCGCCCCGCGGGTCTTCATCGGTCAGCACGATACAGTCCGCATACGCGGCGGCGATTTTTCCCTGTTCGGCGCGTTTCTGGGTGTCCCGTTCGCCGGCGGAACCGAAAAGGCTGATAATCCTGCCGCCTGAACAATCTTGCCGTTTGCGCAGCGGCGGAAAAATCGCCTGAAACGACGAAGGTGTGTGGGCATAATCCACCAGCACCTCAAAAGGCTGGCCCTTGTTAATGGCGGTCATGCGCCCCCGCGCCGGCAGCAGCCGGGGACACAGCGGGACAATTTCCCGCACCGGAACGCCGGTCAGGCCGGACACCGTCAGCAACGCCGCCAGCACATTCCCCGCGTTAAACGCGCCAGGCAGCCGGTCACGAATATCAATAGCGGTATTTTCAGCGCTGATAAACACATTGTACCAGTTGCCCAAAGCGCCGCTTTCTATCATCTTCATCGTCAAATCAGCGTCTCTTCCGCCGACGCTGAAACTTGATGTTGTATGTCTGGTCACACCGGCAAAATATGCCGCACTGTTGTCATCGGCGTTGATGACGCCAAACGGTTCGGGAACCGTTTTCGCGCGACTCTTATCGAGGGCGCGGAATAAATTGGCCTTGTCATCACGGTACTGTTCCCATGAACCGTGGAATTCCAAATGTTCATGGGTTACATTGGTGAACACCGCCGCGTCAAATTCAACATCCCCCAGCCGGTTGGTGCGGGGCGACAGACCGTGCGAGCTTGATTCGACCACCGCGTAAGCGCAGCCGTTCTCCGCCATTTCGTATAACATCCGCTGTACCGCCGTCGCCTCCGGCGTTGTCTGATGCTCAGGATTCCACTCCGCCTCGCCGCCGTCAGAATGTTGTACCGTGGAAAAAAATCCCGCCTTCTTCCCCATCAGCCGCAGTAACTGCCAAATCAGGTACACGGTGGTGCTTTTGCCCTCGGTTCCGGTAACGCCCGCCGTCACCAGCCGGCGTGAAGGAAAACCGTAAAAAGCCGCCGCGACCGGCGACATGGCAAAGCGGGAACTTTGTACTTTCAGGTACACGACATCGGGTTTTTTTTCAGTAATTTCCGCCTCATACACCACCGCGACAGCGCCTTTATTAACAGCGTCATTGATGAAGGTATGCCCGTCCGTGTGCAAACCGGGCAAGGCAAAGAACAGCGTCCCCGGTTTGACCTTCCGGGAATCGTATTCCAGCGCGGAGACCAGCGGGTCAGCGTCGCCGGAGCGTTCCGTCAAACCAGCGCGGGCGGCGGTTTCCCCGGTAAAAAACGCGGACAGGCGGCGTTCTATCGGATGGCTCATACTTCAGTGTAGCAGGTTATG
>Ga0268262_10001195_pt1 | contig 32848 bp, 38 predicted proteins | sample TergutNc150P3_FD_190354 | JGI IMG/M metagenome (GOLD analysis project Ga0268262, IMG submission 190354) | Nasutitermes corniger P3 segment gut microbial community from laboratory colony in Florida, USA - Nc150 P3 (SPAdes) (version 2) | ecosystem: Host-associated > Arthropoda: Insects >... | reverse complement strand
TCACAAGCGGCCCGAAACGCTCGCCCAGCCCGTATATCAGCTCTCCCACCGAAAGGATAAGCTCTTCTTTTATAAAAGGCTTTTTTTCCTGATCTAACATGTAACCCGTGGACTTGACGGTATTTCCCGTAAGGAATTTTCCGCCGCCTGAAAAAACATTGTTCCAGTCCTCGTCCAGTTCGACCTTTACGGAAAGCTCCCCGCTTTCAAAAACGGCTTCTTTCTCAGTTATGTGTATAGACGGCTTAAACGACGAGTTGATATTCAGCGGGTAACACGGCCACATATCCAGGCCACCCTCAAAATGGGAGATCCGCACCTTAATGATATTCTTCGCGGGGCTGGAATAACGCACCGTAAGCAGTGGCATATTAAGCGGATCCGTCCTGTGCCTGATCTTCCTTTCAGGCGCGTACACCACAAGCTCTTTTCCCTGCTGTTCCGCTTCAATAGCGCTCGCCGCCAAATGGGCTTCCACCCCATCCCTGATACGCCAGTATCCGTCTGTAAATTTCATTTTAAGCTCTCCAAAATTTCAGATGTTCTTATCATTATACAGCCTGTTGCAAGTATATAAAAGCTTAACAGGCAGCTTTTTGCTGGCTATAAAATTGGGACCGGGGCAATTATGAAAAATTACCTGTGTCTTTAGCTTCGTCAAATTGGATATTTATTGTGTTGATAATGTTATGCTGCAGAGAAATAAGACTTTTCAATGATGATTTTCGGGAGGTTTCGCCGGTTTCGGGCATAAAAAGCTGGTATTCCGCAATATGGAGGGCTTTTGCCAGTTTAGTCAAGGTCTTGGCGCTTACCCACCTCCTGCATCCTTCAATGTCGTTCAAGGTTTGAGCTGACAGGCCAGCCTTTTCCGCCAGTTTTTCCTGTGAGTAACCAAAGTTTTTTCGGTATTTTCTGATATTTCCGGCAAGAATTCTCCTAATAGGCTCCAAATCTGCTCTCATACACAGAATTTTAATGTAAATCTATTTGTTGACTACTTGCTATATTGATTATATAATTATCTTACTAATAGCAAGTTTTTATTACGAATGAAACACAAAAGAGGGGTTTTTCTGTGAAAACAAAAAGAAATGTACTATCAGTACGTCTATTCGTGATTACCGCAATTATGGCGGCAATCGTATTTAATACCCTGGCGTTGACAGCTTGTGATGACCCCAGCAAACCTACTACCAAACAAACCCCGACTGTCGCCGATTATACCATCGGCAATTTGTCGCAGACGGCAGGTAAAATCACAGCCGTAACTATAAAACCCAAAGATGGCAAATCTAGCGGCGCAATAACTATTTATTATGAAGGGACAGGCGGCACTACATACGCCAAGAGCAAGACAACCCCAACGGCAGCCGGAACCTATACCGTTACCTTTGATATTGCGGAGGCAAAAGGTTTTAACGCTGTAAGCGGATTATACGCCGGAACACTGACCATTATCGCGCCCAATCAAACCCCTGTAGCCGGTGATTACAACATCGGCAACCTGACGCAGACGGTGGGCAGCGTTTCCGCTGTGACCATAGTGCCAAAGACGGGTAAGTCAATAGGGGCAATCACCATTTTTTACAACGGTTCTACCACGCTCCCAACGGCAGCGGGAATCTATACCGTAACCTTTAGTGTGGCGGCTGTAAGCGGTTTTAACGCGGCGACGGGCTTAAGCGCCGGAACCTTGACCATTAACGCAACCAACCAAACTCCTGTAGCCACTGATTATGAAATTGGTAACCTGACGCAAACGGCGGGCAGTGTTACCGCTGTGACCATAACGCCGAAAACGGGCAAGTCAAGCGGAGCGAGGACTATTTACTATAACGGTTCAACTACTCTGCCAACGACAGCTGGAACTTACATCGTAACCTTTGACGTGGCGGCAGCAAGCGGCTTTAACGCTACGACGGGTTTGAATGCCGGTACGCTGACTATTAGTAACGCAACCCCTACAATCGCTGATTATGAGTTTGGCAACTTGACGCAGATAGCTGGGAATGTTACCGCCGTAACTGTAACACCGAAGATAGGCAAATCAAGCGGCGCAAGAACCATTTACTATGAAGGGACAGGAGGCACAACATATACCAAAAGTACTACACTGCCAACGGCAGTTGGAACTTACGCAGTAATCTTTGATGTGGCGGCGGTAACAAACTGGAATGCTATAACAGGCTTGAGAGGGGAAAATCTCGTCATCGGCAGCCCCGACAACCAAACCCCTGCGGCCGGTGATTATGAGATAAGCGGAACAGGGACATTCACATACGACGGCAGCGCCAGAACCGTAACCGTAAAGGCGAAATCCGGCAAATCAACGGGAGCGGTCACCGTTGAATACAACAACAGTACTACAGTCCCTACGGCAGCCGGTACTTACACCGTAACCTTTGATGTGGCGGCGGTAAGCGGCTGGAACGCGGCAAGCGGTTTGAGCGCAGGTACGCTTATCATTAATACAGCAACCCCTGTCGCCAGTGATTATGAGATTGGCAACCTGACACAAAACGTAGGAAGCATTACAACCGTAACAATTACGCCGAAGCCCGGTAAATCAAGCGGCGCAAGAACTATTTATTATCAAGGCACAGGAAATACAACATACGCTAAAAGCACCACGTTACCCACAGCATCCGGTAAATACACCGTAACCTTTGATGTGGCGGCTACGACAAATTTCAATGCCGTAAACGGATTTTCCGCAGGAACTCTGACGATTGTCTTTACCAGCATTGCTGATTTTGGAACATGGTTGTACAACCAACCCGACAATGCAGCCTACACAGCTTATACAGTCCTGTTAAACGTAAGTGACCTTGGCGGTGGTTTGCGTCTAACCACCAAATACGTTAATCTTGACCTTTCCGGCAGTACATTTACCAGCATTGGAGATCGTGCTTTTAAAGATTGCACCAGGCTTACCAGCGTAACCATACCGGATAGCGTTACCAGCATTGGGAGGGACGCTTTTGACAATTGCACCAGGCTTACCAGCGTAACCATACCGGACAGCGTTACCCACATTGGGGAAGGGGCTTTTAACTATTGCATCGACCTTACCAGTATAACCATACCGGATAGCGTTACCAGCATTGGAGATCGTGCTTTTTCCCAATGTCGAGACCTTACCAGCGTAACCATAGGGAATGGCGTTACCAGTATTGGGTATGAAGTTTTTGGTTATTGTACCAGCCTTACCAGTATAAACATACCTAATAGCGTTACCAGCATTGGGCAGTGGGCTTTTAGCGGTTGTTCCAGCCTTACCAGCGTAACCATACCCGACAGTGTTACCAGCATTGGGCGTGAGGCTTTTAGCGGTTCCGGCCTTACCAGTATAACTATACCCTCCAGCGTTACCAGCACTAGCGGCACCTTTATAAATTGCTATAGCCTTGCTAACGTAATCATATCAAACGGCGTTACCAGCATTGGGGTGCACGATTTTTACGGTTGTTCCAGCCTTACCAGTATAACCATACCAGACAGCGTTACCAGCATTGGGGGGAACGCTTTTTACGGTTGTTCCAGCCTTACCAGCGTAACCATACCAAACGGCGTTACCAGCATTGAGAGGAACGCTTTTTACGGTTGTTCCAGCCTTACCAGCGTAACCATACCAAACGGCGTTACCAGCATTGGGGAAAGAGCTTTTTACCATTCTGGCCTTACCAGTATAATCATACCAAATAGCGTTACTAGCATTGAGGGGTACGCTTTTTACGGTTGTTCCAGCCTTACCAGCGTGACATTTCAAGGGACGATTTCGAGTAATTTTGCTTCTTCTTCATTCGAGGGAGACTTGTGTACAAAGTTTTACGCAACGAATTCAACCTACGGGACACCAGGGACATATACGAGGCCGCGCGGTAGTAGTGATACGTGGACGAAACAGTAGAAAATGGAGTGTATAAAATGGGCGTAAATTGGAATTTGATTGGAAATATTGCATCTTTTGCTGTATCTATAGTTATTTTAATAGGAGCCTTTATAACATTTATAAAATGGATAAAGGCATATATAGATCGAATAAAATTGAAAGGTCTTGGAGGTATTTGGCATGAATATCATTGGACTAATCCTGACGGGGTAAATACAAAATTTAGATGGTTACATTCTATACTAAAAGCAAAGCATGGATTTTTTTCTTCTTATAATTTACTTTACACAAATAACCGTTCTGATTTTATTGGCACAGCCCGTTATATAGATAAAAGAACCAATGGATTAAGCGGAGATATTCTTCTAAAAGTAGAGAAGAAAAAAAATACTTTATCATCTAAGGCAACGATATATTTTCGCTATAATATACCGGAAAGGCAATTTGGTGATAACAATAATGAGATTGCCGGAATTTGGCTTTCTTATAATTTTGGTGAAAATATCACAAGCGGAGCTTCAATTCTTTCTAGAAGAGAAATACCACTGAATGAATTAGATGATAAATTTGAGGAATATTTTGAAAATAAAAAAGCATCTATAGTAGTTAAAAATAATGGCGCTAGTGTGAATAGAAAGTTCTTTTGGGAATTTTGGAAATAGTGTGCGTGGCCACGCAAAAGTGTCAGACACCACAATGTGATGTCAGGCACGGAATTCCTGTAGTCAGAATGGTCGCAGCAAACTTGGGGCGGGTCGAGTGGCCCGCCCTTTTTAGTTTATTTGCCCTTTTTTCTCTTGTCTGGTATAGAATTTTGGGGTATACTTTTACTATTATAAAAACGATAAATAACTTTAGGGGGAAATATATATGTCAGATATGGTATTGGATGTTAACATGGTTCCAGAAGCCATATTTTCTCACATAAAAACGGAAAAGGTAAGATTCCATGAGGAAAATGGTAATATAGTATTATCCCCGATAAAAAACAATCCAAATGTGAATGAATTATTTGGCATGTTTTCTGATGGAAAATTATCGATAGATGGCTATCTAAAAGAAAAACAACTGGAGAAGGAACTTGAAAATTGAAAGTAACGTAAAAGGTGCCTGACACTAGAATCTGTTTTTTATATTTTAAAATTTGTCTTATTCAAACAATGTGGGGATTTCTTTTTGCAGAAATTCCATAATTGTTTTGGTATGTGCAAGGACAAGACGCATATCCTCTTCGGAAAGACTTACACCCAAATCGTAACGGGGCTGTATGGAAAAATGAGTTATTACTGTGCAAAGGGATGATATGCTCACAAACGAAGAATGATGTTTTTGTGCAAGTCTGCAAAGCTTGTCCAAATCATGGGTATAGGGCGGTTCTTCCCCTAGAATCGTAAGGGCTCCTTTCAGATATTTTTCTACAGCTTGTTGACAAAAAAAGGCGATGATTTCCGTGGGAACAGGAACCATATTATTGGCAAGATGATCAGCAACAGCCATATCCCGCTCGGCAAGAAGCCGCCAGTCATTCGGCGTGTTGGTTTGCTTATCCATAGATTCTTATTCCATCCCGGGTTACCTTCCGCTCAAGAGTTATGCCGTCCAGGCGGCTGTCAAAATCCATTTTCTTTTTTGCCACAATATCTATGGCCATGGACGTTTCACGGACAACAGCCATACGGATTTGCAGGCCCGCGTCCAAATCACGCATTGGAAGGCCGTCTTTTAATACCACATATAGGTCAAGGTCGGAATCCTTGCGCGGGTTTCCGTAGGCATAGGAACCAAAAAGGTATATTTTTTCAACAGGAATGGCGTTGATGATGATTTCCTTGAGTTTGTCCAATTCCGCCCGAATTGCTTCGTCCATGTTGATAGTGTCGCATATTTAGAGTGGCAATGCAATACTTGGGTAAACGCCCAGGTGTCAATCATTGTATTGCCTACGTAAAAGTAACAGACGCCTAAAATTTGCTATTTTATTTGACTTGGCAATTTGACTGATTTCCCCTAAAATATATCCAATGCTTAACTATGACGCTGACTTGCTGATAATCGGGGCGGGGCCCGCGGGTCTTACCGCCGCCCAATACGGGGCCAGGGCTAACCTTAAAGTCCTGGTACTGGAAAGACTTGCCCCTGGAGGACAGGCCCTTTTAATCGACGTGCTGGAAAACTATCCCGGCAATGTTGAATTAAAGGACCCCGAAGGCAAAACGCTTGCCGGGCCCCGGACGGGCTATGAACTGGCGCAGGACATGCGAATCCAGGCTGAGGCTTTTGGCGCTTGCTTCCTTTGCGAGGAGGTGAGCGAATTATCAAAAGACGGGGATCTGTTTACCGTTGTCCTGGCGAACGGCGAGACGAAAAAAGCGCCGGCGGCGATTATCGCCACGGGGGCGCAGCACAGCCATCTTGTCGTGCCCGGCGAAAAAGAGTTTGCGGGGCGGGGGGTTTCTTATTGCGCCTCCTGCGACGGGGCTCTCTTTAAAGGGAAGAAAATGATCGTGGTCGGAGGTGGGGACGCGGCCTGTGACGGCGCGCAATACCTGTCACGCCTGAGCGGCCAGCTGATCCATGTGCACCGCCGCGACCGTTTCCGCGCGCAGCCGGCTCTAGCGGAGCGGGTTAAGCGAAATCAAAACATAGAAGTAAGGTTTAACACTATTGTTAAGGAAATTAAAGGCGATAAAAAAGTCGGCTCCGTGATCCTTGAGAGCGAAGGTAAAACTTACGAGGAAACAACAGACGCCGTTTTTATTTTTGTCGGAATGACACCACAGTCATGGCTTGTTTGGGCGGACTCCAAAGGCCTGAAAGCGAAAATGGATGAGGGCGGCTACATTATAAGCGACCAAAAAATGGCAACATCGGTGCCGGGCCTGTTTGTCGCGGGCGATGTCCGCTCAGGCGCTTTCAGGCAGGTAATTGTCGCGGCTGGTGAAGGCGCTGTCGCCGCCCACAACGCGGCTGAATACATTGACAGACTGCGGGGCGCCGCGTACAAATGACCTCTCACGGAGGCCTTTATTGGTTATTTATCTCGCGGAGGACGCAAAGGCGCAGAGAACGCAAAGGCGCAGAGAGAAGAAGAATTAGGAATAAAGCAGGTTAGTATGTGTAGCGAGTTATCAAGATATTCATTTCTCATTTCTCATTTTCTTTCCCCTCCGCGTACTCTGCGTCTCTGCGTGATGATTTTCTCTATCTTATTTTTTTTAGCAAGCCCGGCTTTTTCCTTAAGCTTCTTTGACGACGCTCCGCCTGAGGAGCTTGCCGTTGCCCTGGAAAAGGCGATGACGGATGATGAGGCCTTGGCGCAGGTGTTCATGCTCGGCTGGGTGGGGGCGGAACCTTCGCCGCTCATCATGGACTGGATATATGACCGCAATATAGGCGGCGTGAAAATTTTCGGCTGGAACACGGGCGACACGCTAAGGCTCGCAAAGACAGTGGGCGCGCTGCAGGAGGCGAGCCTTAAAGGAAAGTACAAAATCCCGCTGCTTGTGGCGACAGACCAGGAAGGCGGCTGGATTCGCCATGTAAAGGGAAACACCAGCATAACGCCAGGCAACATGGCGATAGGCGCTTCAGGCTATCCGCGCGACGCGTACCTCGCCGGTTATTACATCGGCAAAGAGCTTGCCCTGCTTGGCATCAACATGAACTTCGCGCCGACGGTAGACCTTTTCACAAACCACGATTCCTGGCTGATAAGCACCCGCGCCTTTGGCAGCGATCCCGTGAAAGTGGGCATCTTCGGCGCGGCTTACATGAGGGGCCAGCAGGCCGCGGGGATTATTCCCACGGCGAAACACTACCCCGGCCACGGCGACACCCAGCTTGATTCCCACGGCGTGCTTCCGACCATCAGCGTTAATTTTGACACGCTTTGGAACAGGGAACTGGTTCCCTACAGAATGCTTGTCAAAGAAGGCATACCCGCGGTAATGAGCGGCCACCTCGCCTTTCCCAACATCGAGAAGAACGGCGCGCCCGCGTCGCTTTCATCATGGTTTTTAAAAGACGTACTGCGCGGCAAGATAGGCTACAAGGGCATTGTAATCACCGACGATTTAATGATGAACGGGGCTACGCTTTGGGCGGGCAGCGTTTCCAGGGCGGCGAAACAGGCCCTGCTCGCGGGAAATGATATAATACTTTTTTCAAAAACTCCCAACCTTTTTGATCCAGTGTGGAATTTGCTGTCAAGCGCGATGAAAGACGATGAGGAATTCCGCCTTCGTGTCCGCGAAGCCGCCAGGCGCGCTCTGGAGGTAAAGCTCCGTTATCTTAGGGGAAGCCAGGCTGTTCCATATATTCCTGACATAAAAAAAGCCGAAAACGGACTGCCCGATCCTGAAGGCAGCGCCTTCTTTCTTGACCTGGCGGCCCGCAGCGTAACCATCGTGAAATCCGCTGACGAGAAGCGGCCCTCGATTTTTCCATTAAGGCCTGAGAACGCCGGGAAAGTCCTGCTGACCGGGCAGTACCTGGAATTTTTTAAGACGGGCAGGACGGCGTTCCCGGGGGCGATTTCCTACTGGTACTCCGAAGTCTTCAATATTGACGATCTCCTCTCTTACGCCAGAGCCGCTGACACAATTATCTTCTGCCTTTCCGATACCGAGGGCTTAAGAATATTGAAGCGTCTTGAGCCATTGAGAAAAAGAGTAATCGTGCTCTCGGTGCTGAACCCCGTCTACCTTGAAAACATTCCCTGGATAGACGGGGCCATAGCTGTTTACAGTGACTCCCAGGAATCGCTCGCGGCCGGCTTTTCGGCCATCATCGGAAGAATCCCGGCAAAAGGAAGACTTCCCTATGATTGAGCCGCTTTTTGGGAGGCAGGGCTGGCGGAAAATAAAAAAATCGCAGGTACAGGGCGCGGAAGATTTACTGAGGGCGAATGAACGCTGGTGCATGAACGCCTGCGGCAGGTATTTAAACAACGCGCCCGTATGGGTTCTGGGCAGCAGGAACGGGCCTCCCTCGGCGGTCGCAATCCATTACAAACAGACTCTGCTGCCGGTGTTACGCGATCAAAAAACGGTTCCGCCGCCGCGTTTTCTGCGGGGCTTTTTGGGAGGCGACGCTTCCCTCTATTCATTGCAGGGACGCAAAGACGACACTCTGGTTATGGAAAAGGCCCTGGAAGAAATGGGGCTGTTCGCCGCTGAAAAAAAAGATTACGACGTTATGTGCCTTGACCGCCCTCCCCCGCCCTGGAACTCAGCCGCCCCAGCAGACCTGATTATTCGCGAGCCTGTGATCCAGGACATGGACGCGATCGCCGAACTGCACGCCGCTTACGAGCAGGAAGAAGTTTTGCCTGCGGCGTCGGAATTTCGCCCGGCCTCGAGCCGCCTGAACATTGAGCGTATCTTCGCCTCAGAGCAAATGCTTGTTGCCGAGATTGACGGCTGTTTGGTAGGGAAGATCAACACAAACGCCACGGGTTTTACCCGTTATCAGATTGGAGGCGTGTATGTTCATCCAGATTACCGTGGCGTGGGGATAGCCGGAAAAATGACGTTTGAATTTACGCGAATACTTACAGCCCAGGGCAGGGGCCTGTCACTGTTTGTCAAGAAAACCAATATCGCCGCCCGCAAGGTTTATCAGCGTATAGGCTTTGAGATACAGGGCGATTATCGGATAGATTACTTTGGGACTGGGGTCTAGGGACTGGGGCACACTTTGTTTCCAATTCATCTCGCAGAGGACGCAAAGGCGCAGAGGACGCAGAGGGGAAGAGGAAAGGGGTGTTGGCCGATTTCCTTGCGCTTCTTTCATGCTTCTTTTATAATACAATATGCGTCTAATGCCTGTTTTTGCAATTTTGCCATTGTTATTGTTACTGCCTACGTGTTCAGTTAAAAAGGATAAAGCCACGGAGCAGGAGCCGGCGGAAGCTGAAACCATTGCGCCCGATACAGACAGCATTGCGCGGGAAGGGGCGGCCCTTATCGCATCGGCTTTGGATGACAGGCTGCTTGCGGCGCAGGTGATTATCACGGGCATTGACGGCAAGGGGAAACTGTCAAGCGACATGAGGATGCTGCTCACGGAATGTCCGGCAGGCGGAATAATGCTGTTCAGGTACAACCTGGACACGGATAACAGCGCGATACAAAACCTGATCGCCGAAAGCGTTGAGCTCATTGTTGAAAAAAATAATATTTCCCCCTTTGTCGTGGTGGATCACGAGGGCGGAAAAGTAAACCGTTTCAAGCCAGGGGCCGCGGATCTGCCAGCCGCGTATTCCTATTGGGAAACAGCCCAAAGTGAGGGCATGGAAAACGCGATTGCCAAAATACTGACAGACAGCTTTAACGCCGGGGAAAAGCTCCGAGGGTTCGGCGTTAATCTCAATTTAGCCCCGGTCGCTGAATTTTTAAATGACGACAACTCAAAATTTCTTGAAGGGCGCTCCTACGGCCCTGATCCCGCGTTTGCCGTTGAGGCCGCGAGGGCCTTTATCACGGGCATGGAAAACTCAGGCGTTATCTGTGCCATAAAACATTTTCCGGCGAGCGCCGGCAAAGACCCCCACTATTTTCCCGGCAAACTGAACGGTGACAAGGCGGCTCTGGCAGGACTTGTCTTTCCCTTCGCGGAGCTTATCAAGGAAAACAAGGCGAGGGCGATCATGATTTCCCACTCGGCTGTTCCGGCCTGGGATGAGGAAAACATCGCGAGCCTTTCGCCGGCGGTAATGGATGAGTGGCTGCGGCAGGAGCTTGGGTTCAAGGGGCTGATCATCAGCGACGACTTTTCCATGGGAGCGGCGACAGCCTCGGGCCGCGCGAGACCGGAAGAGGCCGCCGTCCAATCCCTGATCGCCGGGGCCGACATGGTGTTGGTATGGCCCCCTGACCTGCGGCGCACCCACCGGGCTATTCAAGCTGCTCTTATTGACGGCAGGCTTTCCCGCCAGCGGCTGGAGGAGTCGGCGGGACGGATCATTTTTGAAAAAATCAAAAGAGAAGACCTCACGCAGAGGCGAGATTATTGTCAGCCGGCATATTAGCCGGCTGTTAAGCCTTTTTTCTCTGCGACTCTAGGGCAGAGGAAGAAGGAATGAGGAATTAGGGTATGGGGAACGAACTTAAGGGGCGGATATTGCATTGCGACGCTAACTGCCTGGTGGTCAACAAGATGGCTGGAGAGGCTGTTGAGGGGGCCGGCAAGGGAATGGTCGACTTGCCGAAACTGTTGGCTGAACAAATGCCCAGCCTCGGTCTGCCGCCGGCCTTGCCGGAACAGGACGCCCTTGCGCTTCCGGTCGCGGTCCACCGCCTCGACGTTCCGGTCTCGGGCTGCGCCGTGTTCGCCCGCACGGAAAACGCCCTCCGCTTTCTGAATGACGCTTTTCGAAACGAGGCGGTTGAAAAACGCTACTGGGCCATAATCGAACAGCCGCCTGAAAACAACGCCTGCAAATGGCTTGAAAACCCCTCTTCCGAATTTACAGAAATCGTCCACTGGCTGCAATTTAATGCGCAGAAAAACAAGTCATTTGCCCATGACGAGCAGGGCGGGGGGCGGAAAAAAGCCGTTCTTCGCTGCCGTTTGGCGGGCAGGGGCAGGGATTACCTGTTTCTGGAGCTAGTCCTGGTTACAGGGCGCCACCACCAGATAAGGGCTCAATTTGAGAAACTGGGGCTTCATATCAAGGGCGACCTAAAATACGGGGCCAGGCGCAGCGAAAAAGACGGGGGTATATGCCTCCACGCCCGCATGCTTTCGTTCCCCGGCCTGCCGGAAGGCGGCGGTCCCCCCTCCGGAACCCCCAAAATCACCGTTCAAGCCGATCCCCCGGTAATAAACAACCTCTGGCAGGCCTTCCTAACAGCTGTGGGCGAAAGTCCCCCTCACTTGACAATTTTTCCGAAATGAATATACTTGATTCAAGAAACCATGATGTTAACACATCAAACAGGAGGCTATAAATGAAAAGGATTTTTGCGGTTGTCATACTTTTAACAGCCGGTATTGCGGTATTCGCGCAATCTAACAGGGCATCAAACCGCCCATCATCGGATCAGACCAAGTCAAACGCGAAGCAATACGCGGATCAGGCCACTTCAAACGCGTCGCAGTTCGCGGCGACACAGGCGGCCCTTAACACCCAGAATACCAGCAATGAAGACGCCCGCTACTTTAACCAGTTAAAGCAGGAAATCGAAAGGCTGGAAGCTCAAATTGTCGCGGAACAGAACAAAATCGCGGCCACCCAGGACAAAGGCATCAAAGTGAGCAGGGAAACTCTTGACAATGTCCAGAGATTAGTTGACAAACACAATGACAAAGTGAAAGAACTGCAAAGTTTTGCCTCCAAATAAAGCCTAAAAACTCTATTTGGAAACAACGCCCGGTTAATCGCCGGGCGTATTTTTTTTCTGCCGCATGAAATTCAACAGCGGCTCTTCCCAATTTTTAGCTGTTTTTCCCTCCGCCAGAAAATGTCTGAACAGGCTGGTCATGTGCGCCCTGATAAGCGAGGCGTCCACAACCGGGAGTTTTGTCTTCGGCGCGGCCCAGGGGCGCACCTTGTGGTTCGCCGGCATACGGGCCAACGAGGGGGCGGGCGGCGGAGCGTCCCAAAAAAGCTGTTTGATAAAGGCCTCGGCTTCTTCAGGCGGGAATAAATCCCCGGCGAAACGGGTCATGGCGTATAAGGCGGCGGCGACACAGTTAACGCTGTGTTGCTTCACGAACAGAATCGCGTGGGTAATGGCGAGCGCCCCCTGTTTCATCTCCTCAATCTGTGTTTCATAACGCCTGGATTCCCTAAACGAGCGGAGTATTGCCGCGAACTTCGTGTATGTCCATACAACAACCATTACGTGAAGGCTTGGTATACACATCAGGTGCGGATCAAAAAGATGAATGACAAAAAACCTGGGCCTGGCGATGTAAAAAGGCCTGTTGGTCGTTGAAAGATTTTTTTTATACGCCTCAGCGGCGAACGCGTACAGCTTTCCCATTGAAACGATAAACTCACGCACGGCTTTGTAAGCCCCGCGCCCATAGGTATGAAGGAGGAAACTCAGCATCCGTATCCAGTACATTATAAAATCAAGGTAAATGGTTATCCATGAGGGAACAAAGGGAATTTTTTGATCGAGGGGATGGTCGACCTTGCTTACTGGAATAAGGCCCGGCAGCAGCGCCGCCCGGTACTGGCGGAAAAAGAAGTTGTAAAATATCGAAGCCACGCAGCGCAAAACCGCCGGCCGCATGGAAGAAACAGAAATTGTTTTAACCATCGCGTAGACCGGAGATTCATCGTAAACACTCGAGCCGCTTTTCTTTTCCATTAATGGGCATACTAGCATATACGCGCCTTGTTGTCAGCCTGGCGTAAAAAAAATAAGCCCCACCCCCTATATCTCCCACACAGGAACCGAGATCAGGTTCCGGGCAATGGATGTTGTTTTCTGATACAGGCAAACCACCGCGCCGGTTCCGATTGGTTTTTTGAAAACTGAAAGGGTCTTGAAAACCCTGCAGTCGGCTTCGTCCGGGTTGGTGGTTTTTTTGACTTCTATGGGGTAGAGCGTCATGTTTCTTTCAATAATAAAATCCACTTCTTTCTGATCGGTATCACGGTAAAAATATATGTTCGGGTTGTCGGCGTTATGCCAATATGATTTCAGTATCTCGGCGAACACATAGGTTTCCAGCATTGCCCCGCTCTGCGCGCCGTTTCTGAGAGCGTCGGCTGTGTCCCATGAACACAAATACGAGGCAAGTCCGGTGTCGAGAAAATAAAGTTTAGGGGTCTTTATCGAGCGTTTCGCCACATTTGAGCTGTAAGGATAAAGCAGTTGAACAAGGCAGGAGCGCTCAAGGACTTCAAGCCACAATTTCGCGGTCCTTAAATCTATATTAACATCGCGGGCGAGATCGGAATAATTGAGAAGCTGCCCTGTCCTTGCCGCCACAGCCACAAGGAACCTGTAAAAATTCAATTCGTTTTCAATGTTGTAAAAATCCTTTACATCCCTTTCTATATAAGTCTGAATATATGAATCATAGAAGAGCTTTCTCGCGGCGAGAGCGTTCTTGTTTGTGACTATACGTGGAAAAGAACCTTGCCAAATTTTTTTATACACTTCCTGCGAGGTCAGCGGCCTGCCTGTCGGGGCTTTCCCGGCAAGTTTAAGCGAGGGCAGAAACGGCTTTGAATCTTTCGGCTTACCTATCGTTTCCTTGTAGGAGAAGCCGAGCATATTGAGAATAGCCACACGTCCGGCCAGGCTTTCCTGTATGCCCTTTATAAGACTGTATTTCTGCGAACCGGTCAGCAGGAACAGGCCGTCTTTCTTTTTTTTATCAACATAAATTTTTATATAGGTAAAAAGTTCAGGGGCGTATTGCGCCTCGTCTATTATCACGGGCGGAGGGTTTTCATCGATAAACCGCCGAGGATCGGTTTTCGCCAGATCCCTTGCCTTTAAATCATCCAGTGTTACATAACGGCGGTTTTTGCCCCCAAGGTGCTCCATGACCCAGCTTTTGCCTATCTGCCTCATTCCGGTCAGTAAAAGCACGGGAAAAGCCCTGCTTACTTTTTCTATAGCGGGCTGTATTGTCCTTTCAAGTTCCGTTTTTGCCATTTTTTGCCTTCCGTTTACTTTTACATATATATGCTAAAGTAAACGAAACACCGGAAATTGTCAATAGGCCTTAATTTTTCAGGAGGCGGTTTCGTCTTTCATCTCGTTTCTGACTATCTGTATGGCGGATAACAGAGCGGAAAGGGCGATAAGAACGGCGGCTATGACGGGGAAACGGCCGGGGATGTTAAGCATGAAGTTGTAGGCCCCGTGAATGGCAACAGCGGAGAGAAAACGGAAAACCCCAAGAACAGGGTGTTCGCGCAGCAATACCACAGAGGAGCCGACGCGGGAACCGCAGGCTCCGTGCAGGGGAGCGGCGGTAAAGGCGCGCAAAAGAGCGTTGACGGGGTTGGAAGCTCCGTAAACGGAACTTTCAAGAATGGCGAACCCGAGTCCGGCGACAAGACCTGCGGTGTTGGCTTTTATACCGCCGGAATTTTCATAAAGGCGGCCAATAACTGTAAATAGTATTAACAATAACAAAAAACGGCTTAGCTCTTCGGTTAAAGCGACGCGGACGAATATTTCCGCGAACAGGCCCCATTTGCCGGAAAGCGTGAAAATACCGCTTCCCGCCCTGAAAAAGCTCTGGAAAAAAAGAGCGGGAAAAAACGAGGCTGCCCCGGCAAGCAGCGAGGCTGAAAACCAGAATATTGAGAAAGGGGCGCGCGTCAGGCGGAACCATACAAAGACCGCGATGGCGGGAATCGAGGAGATTAATATCAATATGAACAGGGCGCCCACAACAATATTATTAGCATATCGGACGTTTTATTTATACGGGTAATATGATACAATAAGCCATGTTTACCTTTATACCATGCGTGGCGGGCTGCGGAAGGCCGGCTATAAGCGGCTCCAATATCTGCTTTATACATCAGGCGAACCAGAGGCAGGAGACCGGAAGGCTCGTCGCGCAAATTACCGAAAACAAAATCATAAAGGACCTGATCGCCGCGGGGGTTAGTTTTGACGGCGTGGATTTTTCCCAGAGGCATCTTTACGGATGCAATTTCAGGGAAGCGCATTTTTCCAAATGTAATTTCTCGGGCTCGCTCATGCGAATGTGTTTTTTTGACTTCGCCGATTTTACCGACTGCGACTTTACCAAATCCGACCTGCAATTTATGTCGTTTGGCGGCGCTAAAATAAACAACTGCAATTTTGAAGGCTCAGAACTGGTGCATATAAATTTTCTTGGGGCCGCCGTTTCCAAAACCTCCTTCAGCAATTCCAATTTATACAACAGCCGTTTTATCAACACAGACCTGGAAGAAGTAAAATTTGTTGACTGCAATGTCAAGCGGGTTAATTTCGCAAGCGCCCGCCAGAAGGATGTCGCTTTTAAATCCTCAAATACCGCGGAAGCGATCTTTGAGCTGGACGAACCATGAGGCTGCCATGAAACTATTTTTTCATTATTGTTCATTTGGATTCAGCAACTGTTATGTGCTGGGCATGGAAGACGGCCCGGAAGCAATAATTATCGATCCGGGCAACATGGACAAACAGATTCTTGATTATATCGAGGGCAATAATTTTTATCCAAAGGCGATTTTTATTACCCACGATCACCCGGGCCATGTGTACGGGATCAGGACTCTAAGCCGCATATACCAGTCTGAGGTTTTCGCTATAAACCGGGTTGTTCAGGATCACAAGACAACGCCCGTAAAAGACGAAGACGAGATAGAAATCGGACACTTCACGGTTAAGGTAATTTCCATTCCGGGCCATTCTGCGGATTCGGCGGTGTATCAGATTGAAAGCCTGCTGTTTACAGGCGATGTTCTCACGGCTGGAATGTTGGGCACTACAGCCAGCGCTTACGGGGCAGCGACCCAGCTTAACAAATTGCGAAGCCGCCTCTTTTCGCTGCCCGGAGAGTATACGGTTCTTCCGGGCCACGGCCCTCCCTCATCGCTTGAAGCTGAGCGCCGCTTTAATGTGGGCATATCCCAGTTCGGCGCGTCGCAGGGACGGCGGCCAACAATTAAAATTAATTTATAACAGCGATGGCATATTCAGCACGGGATGACCGGCCTCGGTCAGAACCTCCACCAATTTTTCCGGGTCTTCGGTAGATGTCTCATCGGCTATCATCGAGGTAAAATCCTCAATGCCGTAAAGTTCCTGGGCGGTCTTGTTGAGTTTTTTGCTTACATATTCTTTAAGCTGTTTGGGCATCCAGACGATTCTGGCGATTCCGCCTTCCGCCTTCATAAATTTTTTCGATGAAATAAAATGCTTTCCGTGTCCCATAAAGCCCGGCGTCTGCACTCCCCCGCCCGTCATTGACGCCATTTCGGAAAAGGTCATGCCCAGCGGGGTCATGCCCGAATGTTCCCGGTTTACAATGACAACGCCGCCCGAAGACGGTTCTATTCCGCAGATACACTCAAAACAGCCGCAGCTTGTCATCGGGTCCTGCATGATGGAGTACAGCGTTACCTGTTTCAAAGAGCCGCGCGACGCCGCGTCGACCGCCTCGTTCACGTCCTCCCAGATGCCCAAATTTTCATCGATGACGCGCTCCTTGGTTACGACCTTGCAGGGGCCGTTGGGATCAAGCTCGTTGGTCGCTTTCGCGTCCAGCCAGGAAACCGCGCCGCAGAGTCCCAGCCGCTCCGGCGTAACGACGCAGACATGGGCCGGCGAGAATGACTGGCAGAGGATACAATTGTAAAAAACATTGACATTTTCATCAGTTAACGAAAGCAGGCGCGCGTCCCTGGCCTCGTAGACCTTGTTCGCCTCTGCGCGCAGGGTCTTTAGCTGATCGGGATCGGTATAGATTTTTATCTGGCACTTGTCGATTACAGCGGAGTACTCGTCCATCATTTTGCCGTAAATAACCTCGCCGAAATGCTTCAGCCTGAAACCGGCGGCGAAAGCGGTTTTGCTTACCCGTATGCGCAGCATATCCCGCTGGCCTGTGTGCATGATCCCTTCAATAAAATTGATAAAGTGGTGTATCCTGCGCTCCAGCACAGGCTCAAAGTCGTTCTGCATTTTCTTGCCGTAAACCTCGACAATCATACCCATTGCGATGGTGCTGCCCGGCTCAAACGCGTCCAAGTCTTTCCCGATAATTTCAATTGAGTGATCCTCGATTTCCTGCGACGGCTTCTGGCGTACCCACTCAAAGCAATCCAGTTTGGTGCTGTCAATGTCGACATGGGTGTCATTGCGCCTGACGATTTCTCCCTCAAAGGCCGAGGAGTAAGAGACGGGTATATCGATGTTTACAATTTTTATTTTGATGTCACGGGCCTCAAGCGAGGTTTCGATAAAGTCCTTTGTGTTTTCCTGAATGATAAGGCTCTTGGGAACTTTCCACATATCCTTGACATCGTTGGTTATTACGGGAAAGCCCATGGCGATAGCGCCGCCGCCTGCGGCTACTACGATGTCTGACACCGGATCGAAGGCGTTAACAAATGCCCTTATGCGGTAGAAGCTGTAGTGATCAAAGGCCTCGCGGTCGCCCGGCTGCACAGCGCCGAATATCATGGCGGCCCGGTTGACCAGCGAAATAATGTGCGCGACGCACCAGATGTCCGGGCCCGTTGGCACTACCCGCACGGGGAACCCCATGTTTACATTCATTCGTTTCGCCTGATCGATTATCCCGCCGATGAGGAACACGAAAATCGCCCGTGACTGGTAGCCTTTTATCAGCTCGACCGCTTCCTCGTCGGAGGGGGCGGGCCCGATGATTACCACGAAGCCGGGGATGTCGCCCGTTACCAGAGGCACGCCAAGCTCGCGCACTTCAGCGTCAGACATGTGTCCCCAGTACTCGCCGTTATAGGGTTTGGGGCTTTTAGCGTATTTGCAGGCTTCAATAGCCTCGGCGGCCATAAAAGTGCCGTAACCGGCGCGGAAAGCGTCGGCCAGGCGGTGGTTCGCGCGGGCCTTTTCATCGGCCATCCACGAGCGGATTTCAGGCAGACAGGCCGCGAGCTCGCCCATTGTGGTGACTTTTTTTCCAAGGTAAGTGGAAATATTGGCAAGAAGATACGCGGTATCAGGCATTTTGACTGGAGCGGCGGCTCCCAGTTCCGCGAGTGTCTCATTCACTGTTTTTTCCGCTATGGCGTACATTTCATCCGCGCCATCGTACACCCGGTTAAACAACAATTTCATTGCTAAATAATAAATAATAAGTAATAAATAATAAAGAGGGGAAAACCAAATAACAAATAATAAGTAACAAAGGAAGAGTGTTACATCTTCCCTTGTTTTTCACTTATTTTCATGCTATATTTAACTCATGACGCCGCACCGCCGTATGGCGGTGCTTTAATCCATTCCATACGGCAAACGGACCGGAGGGACGTATGAGTGTTACACAAACCGTTGAAGTACCAGCCAGCCACCGGCTGATTGTTGACGTACCCCCGGAAATTCCGGCGGGGCAGGTTATTCTTACATTTACCCCAAAAGCAACGCCTAAAAGCGGAGAAAGGGGTGGATTCGGCTGTGCGAAAGGGAAGTACCGTATGGCGGAGGATTTTGACGCACCTCTCGAAGATTTAAAGGATTATATGTAAATGGGGCGTTACTTGTTGGATACGCATACGGCGATATGGTATTTCAGCGGCGACAATGCCCTTTCTAAAACTGCCAAAGAAATAATCCTTCCGCTTTCCAGCGAGATATATTTGAGTATAATATCCGCTTGGGAAATTGCAATTAAATTTAGCATAGGAAAACTTGACATTGATGGAAATACGGCTGATTTTATACAAGACGCTGAATCTAACGGTTTTATCTTTCTACCAATTAAGCCCTCTCATCTTACCGTTTATGAGTCGCTGCCCATGATTCACAGAGATCCTTTTGACCGCCTGCTTGTCGCAACAGCCATTGACGAACATCTGTCTATCATCAGTGCCGATAAAAATATTGCCCAATACGATGTCCCTTTGATTTGGTAATTTCATCTGCCCATTTTCCTTTTTCTTCCGTAATCTTTTTTTATTTCAGTTGTAATCATCTTTATTTTTTCAATTTTATTTTTATTTTTTTCTGTTTTCATGCAAGCAAAATGAACATTTGCACAGTAATACATATCAGAGAACAAATAACAAAGAACAAATAACAAAGGAAGAGAGGTAAGAAGATGAATGTAGGTTTAGAAAAAAGCCGGAAATTCGCTATACGGATTTATAATCTGTATAAGCATTTATGCGACACCAAGCGTGAGTATACGCTTGCAAAACAGCTATTGCGCTCTGGTACGTCTATTGGGGCGAATTTAAGCGAGGCTCAATATTCGGTCAGCCGGAAAGAGTTTTTGGTAAAAACTACAATTTCTCTTAAAGAGTGCGCCGAGACGGAATATTGGCTGGATTTGTTAAAGGAAACAGGTTTATTAAGCCAGAAGGAGTATGATAGTATAATGCCAGATTGCAAGGATATATTGAGATTGCTGATAGCAACAACTAAAACACTTACAAAAGAGCAAAGTAAGTGTCAACTATTATTTCTTCCTTTACTCTTTGATACCTGCTATTTGCTAATTTGATAAGGTTTATTTTAACAATTACTGGGAATTTGTCAAGGTTAATTTACGAGATCAGGCTATGCACTGTTTTTCCGCCTGAAAAACAAGAGTTTTAGCGTCTCTTTGAATTAGGTTATTCTAATTTAAGTTTTTTTCTATAGAATTACCATTCATAATATCGGAAGACCAAATGACTTTTCCGTTAGTTTTTAATAGCCCTTCTCGTCCATTATATATAATTCTTGCATATCCATTCTTAAAATCATCAGCCACTTCTAAAATTGGTTTAACTAAATATTCTCCTCTTGTATCTACATAACCGTATTTATTTTCGTTTTTTCCTATATTATAAATTGATACCAGGCTAAAGCCCGAAGAGAAGTCCCGCATTTGGTTAACTTGTATATCTCCAGATACAATCTGTCCCTTAGCGTTTATTATCTTCCAAATTGACGGATTGTTCTTTGTTTTTATTGCGGCATATCCGCCAGAAAAATTTGTTGTTTCCGGAAGATCAGTAACGATAAAGGGGAGTGTAAATGCAAAATTACCAGACTTATCTACATACCCGGTAACTCCGCTTATAGATTTTGCAGAAACCAGACCCTCGGAATATTTTTGCCCTAATCTACTGAATGTATTATTTCCAACAATGTTGCCTTCCATATCAATTATTTGTGGATCCCATTCTGCATTAGTTATTATTGCCCTTTGTTCAAAAAATGAATATGATGGTTTTTTCATATTCAAATCAGAGAGCACTTTCCTTCCTGTAAAATCAATAAATTGTAAATATTTTTCTTCACGAGGAAAAGCTGTTATAATATATCCGTCTTCAGAAGCTTGGAAAACAGCGCTTGCTTGTCTTGCGATAATTTTATTGTCACTAACTCGTAAAATTATACTTTCATCATCAGATAAAGCTCGAAAAGAATATAAATCACTATAAACATGCATTACTCCAGGACTCGTTCTTAGAATTATTTCTCCGTTCTTGTTGATTATACCGTCTATTCTCCTAGACAAATAAGAAGAAGGATCGTAGCTGACTATAACAATGGCAAATCCTTCGGAAGTAAAATGACTTGTTGGGAGAAATCTTATATTATAAAATTTTGGCTCAATTACAACATTTAGTTCAGTATTAACATATCCCCATTTGTTATTAAATAAGAATGGAATAAGTTCTTCTGCAAAAGAATTACAACATAGCACAATTAAAATTAAACAAAACAACAAATTTTTCCTCATATTTTCTATTCCTTGAATGTATTAACGAATCTGTTGATAGTAGAATTTATTATAAGCATAACCGTTTTGAAATGTTTTAACATCAGAATAACTTTCTTTTCGTGACAAACCAGATTCACCCCTTGGCCACGCACAGTGCCTGACACCCAAAAGCCCTTGTGTACTCCGTTGGTGGGGTACGCTATATATGGGGTCATTACCGGATGCTAAAGCCCACCCGGTTTCAAGCCCCAAATTTTCATTAATCATAGGGTTTATTTTAACAATTACTGGGAATTTGTCAACGTTAGTTTATGGTATCAGACACCGTTGCGTCTTTTGAATTAAGTTACACTACGGTATTATCAATAATTCACGAACAAACTCATTAGTCTCCAAGTCAATATAAGCTGTGCCATAATTCCCATATGCATCAAGGCTAAAAACCATGTCAAAACTGTTACGTTTTTCATTATACGTTGTTTGAATTTCACCCCCCCCATGTTTTTTAAAAATTAATTCAAAAACATTATAGGTTGCTAATATCTTGTTCTCTTTATCATATAAATATAAGACAGGTGCATCATAAACTGGTCCCCATGGTGTTTCAAAAATTTCACTATTATATGCGCAAATCACTTTTCCATCAGGCGCAAATACATACGCCGTTCCATACTCCGTTCCACGATTATACAATCCTGCTGGAGTCGCTGGCAAACTTTCAAAATTCCTGATGACTGGCTCATCAATTGGATATATTTCTATAGTTCTTACTTCAGAAATACTATCGGTGTTTTGTTTTTTACAGGTAATAAAAGTCAAGAAAATCAATAAAAAAATTGAGGTAATATATTTAAACATGAAACTTTTCACTACTAACATATCAATCTCCTATCAAGTTTTATTTTAACAATTATTGGAAATTTATCAACGTTAATTTACGGGGCAACAGACACAAGCACCCGCAGGGTGTAGTTGAAAAATGCCGCACGTTGGGAGCCCTAATAAATGCCGCAATTTGAAAGATAATGCGGCAAAACTTTAGTTTTGCCAGTGGGCGTATTTTAACACAAACTCTTTGCTCTTTGATACCTGCTATTTGCTCTTTTGCCTTTCCCCCTTTGTTGTCGTTACTTTAAACAATGCCTGTTCATTCGTGCAAGTGGTGTCAGACGTCAATTTTTGGTGTCTGACACCGTTGCGCCTCCTCCATAATAAACAGCTATTATTTTTTCAGATTCTTCAGGTATAAATTTATATACAATTTTAGATTCAGGATTACCAGACCATAAACCTTCGGTAACATTATTTGAGTATTGAAAAGCTAACCCTCCCACATTCTTGATCTCTTTTAGCGAGTCATTTGAAAATTTTTGCAATTTTATTATTGGTGTTTCATATATTATATCATTTAGAGGTTGTATTTTTATTTGCGTAAAATCATTGGTTTTTGAGTAATATGTTTCTTGTAATCCCCGGACATAAATATTTCCATTGTCCCATTTAATATTGTTTATTCTGGGTTTTTCTTCAGAACTTCTAATATTAAGAAGATTACCTTTCTTATAGATATAAACATAATTATTATCATTATCTACGACAGAACGAATAATGCCATCATTGCCTATCTTGACTATATCGCGATATTCACATATTCCCCCCATTGGTTTAGAAGTTGTATCGGGAAGTATCACTTCTATTGTTTTTAGTTGACTTGTATCAATATCTTCTGAATAGAAATCAAACTCAGCATCTTCCGCAGAAAGTAAATTTACCATAACGATAAAAAGAAAAACATAAAATGAAATTCTTTTTAGCGCCATATAGTTATTCTCCTGGGTTCAAGCCCCAAATTTTCATTAACCATAGGGTTTATTTTAACAATTATTGGAAATGTGTCAACGTTAATTTATGAGGGCAGGTATCTGCCAATATAAATTCGTATATGAGGGGTTAGACATCAAATTTAGGTATCAGACACTTTTGTGACTCCAAGAAGCCTACCCCCCATTATGTAGAAGCACAATTTCGTCAGTGATGGCTTTTTCCACAAAACTGTTAAGCGATAACCGTTTTTTCTTGGCAATAATGGCTATTTGACGGTGAAGATCAGGAGACAGCCGGATGTTGAATTTGCCGGAATAAGGTTTTTCAGGTTCAACGCCGTCTTCCTTACACCATGCCAGATAATCGTTAATAGAGTCTCTAAAAGCACGTTCAATTTCTTTGACCGTTGTACCCTGAAAAGTAATTACGTCTCTTGTGTTGATAATATCCCCATGAAAAATTTTTGCCTGATCATCATACTCTACAGTACCCAAATAACCTTTATAATTCATCATAATGTACCCCCGCATTTTCAAGAAATCTTCGAACCGAATTCACAGCGCCTTTATCCGTTGTTTTTTGCGGATGAGGACGATGAAAAACAGCCCGTGTCCCATTAAGCTTAATCCTCAGCCTCGAGCCTTCTCCTTCAGATATTTCACATCCCAAAGCAGTAAAAAGCCCTACAATATCAGACCAAAGAATACCGGCCTGTATAGGGTTTTTATAAATTAATTCAAAAGTCTTTTTGTGCTTGGAATTCATCATTTAATAGTACTATATAATGATACTATTGTAAAGAGGTACACGCACAAATGTCACACATTCTTGCATCTCCGTTCGTGAAAGAAGTGCCAGACATCATTTTTCGGTGTCAGACAACATTGCGTGATCTCCATAATCAGGTTCGTAAACCCTCAAAGAATTATTACTAAAATCAATATTTATATATGCAAATGGATCTGTATTCCCGATGACATTATTTTGTTTATTTTTTAATGCATATCTTGGTGTCCATGGCGCGTTAAGAGTAGTAGATGATAACCCAATATTAATTGTATATTCTGGCACTTCTACTTTCATTAATAAATTAGAATCTTTGTCATAGATACCGTTAATAGTCACATACCCCAATAAATATTTTTCATTATTTTTGATGCCGTAATATGATAATTTTTTTAAAATGAAATATTCCATTCCGTAACCATTAAAATAAATTTCATCCTGTATATATCTCAATTCTATTTTATCAAAATGTTTTCGTAAATCATTGTAGAATGAATTATTCCTTGATAAATTAAGAATAATAAAATGTTCATCATTGTTTTTTTCATCGGCACATACTATTAGGCTGTTAATAGATATTATGAGTAAGAATAATATACATGGTTTTTTTATAGCTAACATCATTCGTCTGTCCTTATATATTTACTCTCAGGCCATGCAAAGGTGTCTGACACCTCCTATAGTCGAAGCAAATTATGGCTACATCGGCGTAGCCGCATTGACGAATGCATAGCAAAAGCATCATCCATATAGTCGAAGCTATATAAGGTTACAGCGGCGGAGCCGCATAAAACAAATATACTCAAGCCGCATGCATTATGTAGGAGCCTTGCCGGAAGCTAAAGCCCAGCCGGTTTCAAGCCTTAAATTTTTATTAACCATAGGGTTTATTTTAACAATTATTGGGAATTTGTCAACGTTAATTTACGAGGGCAGGTATCCGCATGTGACTTTTTTAATTTATTCCAGCTTGACATTATTCCTTGTATGGAATACTATAAAAATATGTGGGAAGTTGAATACACCGATGAATTTGAGGAATGGTGGGAGACATTAAGCGAAGCGGAGCAAGACGCTGTTGCATTCACTGTTGGGTTATTGCGGAGTGAAGGCCCGTCTTTGAGATTTCCTTACAGTACAGGTGTTAGACAATCAAAACATAAATCCATGCGGGAATTAAGGAGCCAATGCAAGGGACAGCCATTACGGACATTTTATGTTTTTGATCCAAGACGTACCGCTATTCTTTTAATCGGCGGAGACAAGACAGGAGATGACAGGTTTTATGATATTATGGTTCCATTAGCGGATCAAATTTATGATAATTATCTGAATGAAATTAAGGAGAAAAACAATGGCTAAAAAATTTTCGGAACTTGAAGCAAAAATGAACCCGGAGCGAAGGAGACGAATAAATAATGAAGTAAATAAGGCCTTGGCTGAAATGCCGATCCATGAATTGCGGAATGCCCGCGGTCTATCCCAAAGAGTGCTTGCCGAAGCCCTGCATATACAGCAACCGGCCGTTGCAAAGATGGAAAAACGTACAGATATGTATATTTCCACATTGCGCAGCCATATTGAAGCTATGGGGGGCGAACTTGAAATCATCGCTCGGTTTCCGGATGGAAATGTAAAAATCTCAAATTTTTCGCAGATTTAAAAACTTGAAGGCCACGCAAAGGTGTCTGTGGCGTAAATTTGTCAATGTTAAGTTACGATGGCAGACACTGTTGCATCTACCTTGAATTAGGTTACACTACGGCTTTCGTTTACAATTCTGACGCAGGTTTTCCTACAATATCATAATCAAATATTTCAATGATATATAATGCTCCTATTCCGTCAGCAGGCATTCGTTTCTTTATTATCTGTTCACCTAGGTTCTCCAGAGTTATGATCTTGCTCTCATCTTGCGTAGATATTCTTAGCAATTTGTAAATGCTTTTCACTTTTTCCAAGAAGGGAATTTGGTCTAACCTTACCCACCTATCTAAACTACCAAAGGGTTCATATCGTAAGATTGTCATTTCTTGATTAGGTTTTACGCTAATCTCACTTCTTTCAAGGTATAAATCACGAATGGATAAATTTATACCTTGTATATTTTGCGTCCAACTTCGCGTTTCTGGTGCGTTAAAGATTTTGCTGGGATCATCGCTATACTCTCTAGTAATTACTACAGTTTTACTGGAATAATTCCGGATAATAATAGATTCTACTCTTGGAGATGTTGCGAAGGTTTCAAAGCATATAGCAAAAAACGTTATAAACAAAAAAATAAACTTTTTGCTAAACCCCAAATTTTCATTAACCATTGGGTTTATTTTAACAATTATTGGGAATTTGTCAACTTTATGTTACGGTATCAGACACCGTTGCATCTCTTTGAATTAGGTTACACTACGGGCTACGATGGGCAATAAATACATAATATATTAAAAAAATAGTAGCGATTAAACGAATAAATGATGTAGGTCTTAATATCCTTTCTGGTAAATAAAAGACAACAATAAATATATAAATTACAAAAAAAAATAAATAAAAAATCATCCCTAAATAAGGTTTTTTATTTAAAAGCAACAATAAGGTACAGATAGAAAAGATGTCATTAATATATATAAATATTAAAATATCTTTATTGTGATTAACAAGTCGCCTTCCTAATATAACTATTAATATAAACAAAGAAATTACAAAGAAAATATTAAAATATTTCTTAAATTCCATAAAATTATATTCCTATCCCGTAATTTGTGTTGGAGCCACGCAAAGGTGTCTCCTATGGTCGAAGCGAATTAAAGCATAAGCCATATAGTCGAAGCTATATAAAGTTACAGCGGCGGAGCCGCATAAAACAAATATACTCAAGCCGCATGCATCATGTAGGAGCCTTCCCGGAAACAAAAGCCCAGCCGGTTTTAAGCCCCAAATTTTCATTAACCATAGGGTATATTTTAACAATTTGCGGAAATTTGTCAATGTTAGTTTATGGGTTCAGTCACCCGTAAGTAGCCCTTTTAATTTTTTTATGACAAATGGAAAAATGTATATAACCATAAAAATAATAAAACATATTCCTAATAACAAAGAAAATATAATTGTCATTCTCCAGATTATTTTGTTTAAATACCAAGCTATTCGTGAAACTTCTTTATATTCTTTGTCATAAGTTAGAATATAAAATGTTTCTTCATTATGGTATCCTTCCTCTGCAACGCCATTAAGTTTATTCGTATGGTATTTTGAAATAATTATCAAAAAAATAGTAAAAATTATTAATACAAAAAATATTTCTATAAACTTTTTTTTCATCATGGTATATCCTCAATAGGCGACGCCCAGTGCCGGCCACCAAAATTCGGTAGCGTCGATTGCCAGCCGGCCACGCAAAGATGTCTCCTATGGTCGAAGCGAATTAAAGCATAAGCCATATAGTCGAAGCTATATAAGGCTACAGCGGCGGAGCCGCATAAAACAAATATACTCAAGCCGCTTCAATGAGTCAAATCGCCTGGACGATTCGCTTCTTCCATTGCTAATTGCTACCTGCTCATTGCTCATTTGTTCCGCTTCTTCCTTTGTTATTTGATATTTGTTCTTTGATCTTTCGTATATCTTCCCTCACCATCTCGCTGGTATCAAAGGGCGACGCTCCCATGCGGTCGGCGCTGATCACCTCGTCGCTGAAACGGATAAAGCCAAGAAGCTCTTCCGCCGGGATAAGGCCCCGGAAATAAGCCTCGTCTTCAGGGCCGCGAACCTTGTTCGCAACGGCCTGCACTTTTTTTACACCCAGGTCGGCGGCAAGGGCTTTGACCCGGTGAAAGGTCTGCAAGCTGCGGGCACCCGGTTCCACCACCACGATAAAGCGATCCATCATGGAGGCGGTTCCGCGTCCCAGGTGCTCAAGGCCGGCTTCCATATCCATTATGACAACATCGTCGCGCGCTATCACAAGATGGGAAAGCAACTGCCTGACCATAACGTGCTCCGGGCATACGCAGCCTCCGCCGCCCGTCTCCACAGTGCCCATGACCAAAAACTTCACGCCGTTTTTTTCTTTCGCGTAACGGTCGGGTATATCGTCCACGCGGGGGTTTATTTTAAAAAACTTGCCCGGCCCTCCGCCTTCGGCCCCTGTGCGCTCGTCGATAAGGTCTTTCATTTTGGCGATGGGAACAATGACGGCGGTCTCTTCCTCGCTGAAGCCCAGCGCCAGGCCGAGGTTCGCGTCCGGGTCAACATCAACCGCCATTACTTTCTTCCCCTCCTGGGCGTAAAGACGGGCCAGCACAGCCGCAAGAGTTGTCTTGCCAACGCCGCCCTTCCCGCTTATCGCTATTTTCATATTCCAAGCGCCGCGCGTTTGGCTTCTATGCCACTGATAATGGATTTTACCAGAGCGTGCGGATCGGTATTGATGACAAAGCCCGCGCCGGTAATTTTCCGCGTGCCTTGCGTGATAAGCTCCATCATCTGGGCGCTGCCCTTTACCTGAGGCTCTATCCCAAGATAAACGTCAAGGCCCGTGGACACGACATAATTCGCGATGGATACGGCTTTCTCGCTCATCCATTCAGGCGCGCAGCCCACAACCGGTATCTGCGTGGTGTCCACTCCCCAGTCTTTGGCTATGCCTGTCGCAAGGAGCATCATCCGGCTGATGTCAACGCAGGCTCCCATGTGCAGAATCGGAGGAATGTTGACAAGATCGCAGACACGGCGCAGGCCGTCGCCGCAGAAATTTTTCGCCTCTTTGTTCAACAGTCCGGCTTTTGTCGCTACCTGCGCCGCGCAGCCGGAGGCGACAATCAAAATGTCGTTCGCCAGCAGTTCTTTCATTATCTCGAAGTGGGAAAAGTCAGGGCGCACACGGGGATTATTGCAGCCGACAATCGCCACTGCGCCCCGCAGAACTCCGGCCTTGATCGCGTCAACCGCCGGCTTATAGCTGCCGAAGGTATCGGTGTGGCTGTTAACGACGCCGTCCAAATGCCCGATTATCTGCTCGCAGGCGTAGCCCACAACGGCGCTCTGTTTAACCTGCGGTATATACACTTTTGATTGATCCCGGTTGGAAAAATTGTCAATCGCCGTTTTAACCAGGTCTTTCGCCTGCTGGAACGCCGTGTCCTGTTTGAACTCAACGTAAATAGAGCCGGGTATGCGGGCGATGGGGGAGCTTGTAACAAACTTTGTGTGGAAACATTCGCTTAACGCGGAAAGGGCCGGGAAAATACACTGCACGTCAACGCACATCATCTCTACCGCTCCGGTAAGGATCGCGTTTTCCTGCTGAAGAAAATTTCCCGCCATGCGGACTCCGTGTCGCATGGCGACTTCGTTCGCCGTGCAGCACAGGCCGATAATGTTAATACCTTTAGCGCCTTTGCTTTTCGCGTAATCGACAAGCTCGCGCACTTCGGCGGCGCAGACCACCATTTCAGAAAACGCCGGATCGTGACCGTGCACAACGATGTTCACCATGTCCGCTTCCAGCACGCCGAGGTTTCCTTCAGTGCTTCTCACAGTGGGAGTCCCAAACATTATGTCCGTGATTTCGGTGGCAAGCATGGAACCGCCCCAGCCGTTGGAAAGGCTCGTGCGAAGGCCCTGGCGGATCAATGCCTCGGCGTCGGCGGTATTGCCCATATTGGTCATGTGCAGTGACGTGGCGATCTCGCGGTCAATGGCCCTGGGTTCAATGCCCTGCTCCCGCCAGACCTTCTGCCGCTCATTGGTCGCCCTTGCGATAAAATTCTGCGTCCCGAATGACTTGCCGAACTCGGCAAGCCCGGCATCTGCCACATCGTGGGCTATATCGTAAATGTCCCTGCCCTCTGTTTGAATGTTGTATTCTTTGGCGAGGTTAAGAAGTTTCTGTTCATCACGGATTTTGTAATTCCCGTCAGCGCTGGCGCTGTGCAGTATATGAAGAATTTCCCGCGCGTGGTCCGAATGGGCCGAAGTCCCGGCGGCTATAGTCCGCAGATAATTCCGCCCGGCTATGGCGTGGGCGTCCGCTCCGCAAATACCTTTATCCGCCTTGGGTGTAATTCTGCATGGCCCCATCGAGCAGATTCTGCAGCAAACGCCGTCCTCACCGAATTTGCAATGCGGCGTCTGTTTCTTGCTCCTGTCCTCCCAGGTCTCAGCGCAAACCTGGCACGCGCGCTCCCTGAGCTTCGCGTTGACATCGTCCATCTGTTCCAGTGTGGTTAGGCTTTCAAGATTTTTCAAAATTCCCCCAAAATAACTACCTATATTATACCAGTATTGGGGGCCGGGAATGAAGCCAAAAAATTAAAAATTTTTTCTGAAAAACCAGTTGACAATAAGCCCAAAAATTCGCATTGTACCATTAGAACAAAATGACGGCATTTAGCCGTAGCCGAGCATTGCGGCGCATTCTTGCCCATAGGGAGGCTGGAAGTAACTAAGTGAAAGGCAGCGATGTAGTCGTTACGGGTGTGTCCAAGTATTTTGACAGTTTTAGAGCGCTCAATAATGTGAGCCTTGAAATAAAAAAAGGTGAGTTCTTTTCCCTGCTGGGGCCTTCGGGCTGCGGGAAAACAACCCTCCTGCGGATCCTGGCCGGGTTTGAACAGCCCGACAGCGGGGCGGTGAATTTTGACGGGAAGGACGTGCTTCCCCTGCCGCCGGACAGGCGTCACGCGAATACGGTGTTCCAGAATTACGCCCTGTTCCCCCATCTTTCCGTTTTTGAGAACGTCGCCTTTTCCATGCGCCTGAAAAAAGCGCCGAAAAGCGAAGTTGAAAGCAAGGTAAACGAATACCTGCGCCTGGTTCAGCTGGAGGGACACGCCCACAAGAAGCCGAACCAGCTTTCAGGCGGACAGAAACAGAGGGTAGCCATCGCCCGCGCCCTTATTAACGAGCCCAGCGTTCTGCTTCTGGACGAACCCCTTTCCGCGCTGGACGCGAAGCTCCGCCACCATATGCTCATAGAGCTGGATCAGATTCACGACAAGATCGGCATCACCTTTATATACGTTACCCATGACCAGCAGGAGGCCCTTTCGGTATCCGACAGGCTGGCGGTAATGAACCAGGGCGACGTTCTGCAGATAGGAACGCCCCATGAAATTTACGAAAGCCCGGCGACAGATTTTGTAGCCCGCTTTATCGGTGAGACCAACCTTTTTGACGCAAAGGTTATCAGCGTTGAAAACTTAAACCGCGAGCATGAGGAATACATGGCGGAACTGGACATCCCCGAGCTGGGCCGCATAAAAGTAACCACAGTAGACAAGGTGAAGCCAGATCAGACGGTCAGCTTTACAATAAGGCCGGAAAAAATCGTCATCGCCAAAGACAGGCCCACAACCAGCCGCGCCGACATCAACACCTTCCAGGGAATGGTTGACGAGCCGATTTATTCGGGCTTCCAGACAAAGTTCTATGTTAAAATAATGGAAAAAGCGATTATCAGGGTGATAAAACAGCACGCCAACTATTCGGACGAGGGGCCCGATATACGCTGGAAAGATTCTGTTTTCATTTCATGGAGCGCCAACGACGGCTATATTGTCGAGGTAAAGAATTGAAGCCGCGTGCGAATGCAGGCGCGCATTCCAGCGGTGGGGCTGCGGGCGCCGGAGCCGTTAAGCGTAATTTCGGAACCCTGTATTCCGGCCCAATGGCGATTTGGTTCAGCCTGTTTTTCCTCGCGCCGATTATTATCATTATTATCTACAGTTTCCTTAAAAAAGGGCTGTACGGGGGCGTGGATCCCGAGTTTTCGCTGGAAGCCTACCATTATCTGGGCGACGGTATTTTTCTCGGCATAACGCTTCGCACAATTATTACCTCGACCATCGCCACCATAATCACCATTTTACTCGCCCTGCCCTGCGGTTATTACATGGCGAAAAGCAAAAACCAGACCCTGCTCCTTTTGCTTATCATCATTCCCTTCTGGACAAATTTCCTGATCCGCGTGTTCGCCTGGATGAACATTCTTGGGAACCACGGTTTCCTCAATGAATTCCTCACCCGCGTCGGGCTGGTTAACGACTACGTCCATTTTCTGTACAACCAGAAAGTAGTGATACTGGTTCTGGTGTATATGTACCTGCCCTACGCCATACTGCCGCTGTTTTCAAGCATAGACAAATTCGATTTCTCCCTGCTGGAAGCCGCGCGCGATCTTGGGGCAAGCAAGCTCATCGCCATGATCCGTGTGATGCTGCCCAATATACGCAGCGGCATTTTCACTGCAGTGCTGTTCACGTTTATTCCCATATTCGGCGCTTACGCTGTTCCGCTTCTGGTCGGCGGCAAGGATTCCTACATGCTGGGAAACGTCATCGCCGACCAGCTCTCAAAGTCGCGCAACTGGCCGCGCGCCGCCGCTATCTCAATGGTGCTTACACTGGTGACAACGGTGGGCGTACTGCTGATGATGAATGTACAGAAGCGTGACGCTTCAAAGCTGGTAGAGGCGAAGAAATCATGAGTTTTAATTTTAGAAACATAGTTCGCAAAACAATTACTACGCTCAGGCCCGTCAAGCAGGGAGAAGCCGCCCGTCACGCCAGGCGCGCGATAAGGCGGAGTTTTTCTTTTTCACAGTCTGTTTTTGCCGTTACCATAGTATTCCTGTTCCTGCCCCTTTTGGTGCTTATACTCTATTCGTTTAACGATTCCTCGGGCATGAACTGGTCGGGCTTCTCGCTGAAGTGGTACAAAAAGCTGATTGAAAACCGGGAATTGTGGCGGGCCTTTACAAACAGCATTATCGTGGCTGTTTCTTCCGCCTTGACCGCCACCGTAATCGGAACCATAGGCGCTATCGGGGTAAACTGGTACCGCTTCAAACTGCGGGCTTATGTGCAGACCATTTCTTTCCTGCCCATGATTCTGCCGGAAATAATAATCGGCGTGTCGCTCTCGATTTTTTTCGCCGGCATAGGAATACCCCTGGGGCTGTTTACGATTTATGCA
>Ga0268262_10001194_pt1 | contig 32882 bp, 33 predicted proteins | sample TergutNc150P3_FD_190354 | JGI IMG/M metagenome (GOLD analysis project Ga0268262, IMG submission 190354) | Nasutitermes corniger P3 segment gut microbial community from laboratory colony in Florida, USA - Nc150 P3 (SPAdes) (version 2) | ecosystem: Host-associated > Arthropoda: Insects >... | reverse complement strand
CTGATAATAACATTATGTGAAGAAGACAGGGAAAAGCGCAGAGAAATGTTTGATGAAATAACGGATATGCTTAAGAAAAGGATAATCCCGATACGACCTAATCGCTCTTTCCCCAGAAACATACCGCGTAAGGCAAAGTTTCATCATAACCAAAAATCAAATTGTTGAAGGCTTAACTTGTTGACATTGCTTCATTAAGGGTAATTATATCTTTTTTTCTGGCTTTATTTATTACACCAAGCGTTCCAGTTACATTTAGTTCCATATTTATTGCAAAATTTCTCGCATCTGAATCATCTAATATTAATAAAACATTGCTTTTATTTTCTTTTTCCTCGACAGCTAATACAATAGACTGCGATTCGCCTGCTCCAAAATCTTTTTTCAATCTATTAACGAATTCTGTGTCTTTTGGTTCTTTTATTTTAATCCAATCAGGTATAATATTGCCTTTTCTTTTCTCATATTCATATTTAACGTCAGGGGTAATTTCAATATTATTATAAGTACGCTTTAAAACATCTAATTTATTAACATTAGTAAATGCTATTAAACATGCGGTATCTGAAATAATAATTACATCTTGCAGATTATTTTCACGCACTTTCTAAATCTCTTTTTAAATCTTCAATACTTAATTCAACATTTAAATCTGTATATTTTCCTATATTTTCATAAAAATCTCTGTAACCGAGATTAAGTATTTCCGCCGTCTTTCCCGTGCTTGTTACCCCCCCGTTAAGTAAAGCAACACCAAGTATCATCTTTACGTCAAAATCCGTAAGGTTTTTACGTTGTAATATAGAATCGTTTATATCTAATTCAAGTTTCATAATAAAACTCCTAAACTCCCTTTCTTTCGATTATATCATTATATGTTATTGTGTCAATATCTATAGAAAATTAGGAATGAGGAATTAGAAATGAGGAATAGGGCGTAGTGAGAAATTATTCCTAATTCCTCACTCCTACTTCCTACTTCTTCCTCTCTTCCAGCGCGTCAATCATTTTATAGTACGTGGGCTTGACCTTGCTGTTTTGATCAAAAAGCAGGGGTAACCCTTTGCCGCGCCAGCTTTGGTTGTCAACAATGCCCCACAGGGCCACGCGCTCGATAATGTCCGAGTTGTCCAGGTACACTTTCATGTATTCGCCGTACAGTTGGGCGGCTTTTATAAATCCCTCGTTGGTTACGGTATTGTTGGCTAACTCCGGCCAATTCGTCGGCTTCTGGCCGTTGTCGGCTTTGTTGTTTGAACTGTAATCCTGATAACTCTGGCATAGCACGTCAAGCTCGCTGACGGAAAGTTTCACGCCCAGCGTCCTGAACGTGTTTATGGTGGTCTTGACTGCGGCGGCCGTCACGGTGGTATTGTGGTGTTCCTGCATCCCGATGCCCTCAATAAGCAGTCTGCCGGCTGGATCGCCCGCAGGTTTGCTAGTGGCAGGCAAAGCCAAATACTTGTCATTCACTTCCTTAACCATGTCCCTAATTAACCTGGCTCTGGTTGAGTTATCGGTGTTGTAGTCGTTGTAATACAGTATCGCTTTGGGATCGGCTAAACGCGCGGCGAGAAAACCTTCGTATACAAAATCCGAACCAATTGCTATATACCAGGGATTCGCGTCCTGCCCTTCTCCGCTGGCGTTTCTGCGAATCGCGTCTTTCCAGTTTGCCGAGGAACTGGCGTTATCAGGGAAGACTTCATTCAGCACGTCCCATGAATAAATCTTCCCCTGGAAATGGGTCATTACCTCGGTAATGTATTTCTTCATAATTTCAAGAGCTTTAGCCTTATCCATACCCGACGCGACAGTTCCGGTTTTACTGGCAATTTGCTCCCACACCCAATTCGGGTTCTGCTGATGCCAGAGCAGGACATGCCCGTGTACCTTAAAGCCGTTATCTGCGCACGCCTTTACAAAATTGTCGGGATTGTTGTTGTTGGAGGAGGACCACGCATAGGTAATTGCTCCGGTAGAGGTGTTCCTGCCGGTTGCCAAATAGCTGGGCTTCATGTAATTTTCAGGGGTAAGAATATTGTAGTGTTTTTTAAGCGTTGCAGATGTTGGTGCTGTTGTAAAATCTGCGGCGGTTCCGGCAATATTTCCCATCATGAAATAATCTTTAAATTGCTCTTTCATGGCCTCCGCCGTCAGCGAATCAACAGCAACCTGCGGCTGCACGGTCGTAGTAACCGTAATAGTCGCGGTTTTACCCTCCAATGTTGTCCCTGTTATAACAGCCGTGCCGGTCGCCTTGGTAACCGTATATTGCGCGGTCAAGTTTTCGGTAACTGCCGTTGCGGTAATTTTACCGTCCGCGTCAACAGCAGCCACATTTGGGGCGCTGCTTGTCCATATTACAGTTTTATAAGTGGCGTCCGCAGGGGTAAATGTCCAGGTTAACTGTTCGCTGGAATACAGGGTTAAAGTCGCGGAAGTTTTACCCAGCGTAAAGCCCGTTACCGGTTTTGCGGGCGGTATTAAAGTCCATTTCGCGGTCAGGGTAATACTTACGCTTATTGCAGTATCGCTTAAGTATTCTGTAGCCTCGTTGAACCAGCCGCCGAAGGTAAAGTTAGTTTTTGCGGGAGTCGCCGGGAATTTACTACCAAGGGAAGCGCCTTTATCAATTTCGACAGACGGAATCGAGGCGGGGTTTCCGCCGTCCGCGTTAAAAGTAACTAATACTTTATTGGCCGGAAGCGCTTCCTGCTCAATTAAAAACCGGTAATAATATATTGCCCCGTCTTCGGCGGTTACTTTGATATAAAGGCAAGACCCGGATGAAAGCGTAACAGGCCCGTCTATAGCATTGAAGTCGCCGGGTTTGGATGACGCATTCGTTGTTACGGCGTATTCAACCTCGGAGTTTTCGCCCGCCTTCGCCTGAATAGTAACGGTAAGGCTGTCAGCCGCAGCGAATGTAATTTTCACTGTATGCTTGCCCTCAAGGTTGTTGAGATTTGACGTCCCCTTCCAAACGTTTTCAGTTATGGCAGCCGGAAGAGAAACGTTTTTCCCGCCAATTGTAAGCGAAGACAATTCACCCTCTTCGCCTGTCTCCAACTCCGACGGATCGTTTGTCTTGCACCCCGAAAGAACAAGACCCGCCCCTAATACCGCAAGTAATACACATTGTAATACAATTTTAGTTCTCATAAACACTCTCCGCTAGCTATTATATACCTTAATCTCTTCCTTTTTTCTCTTTTCACTTTTATTTTTTATTTTGTTTATACCCCGCCAAAAAAACGCCCAAACGCCGCAATGCGTCGCTGAGGGTGTCCTTTTCCGGCAGAAAGACAATGCGGAAATGATCCGGCTTGTTCCAGTTAAAGCCCGTGCCTTGCACCAGCAAAAGGTGCTGGCTGTGCAAAAGGTCCAGAATAAATCTTACGTCGTCGCTTATGTTGAAACGTTCAATGTCGATTTTGGGGAAACAGTACAGCGCCCCTTTGGGCATGACAACGGAAAGGCCGGGGATTTCCCTTACCATCTTCACGGTGACGTCCCTCTGCTCGTGAAGCCGCCCGCCGGGGAGCAGCAGTTCGTTAACGCTTTGATAGCCGCCCAGCGCGGTTTGTATGCCGAATTGGGAGGGCATATTGGCGCAGAGCCTCATGCTGGAAAGCATTTCCAGGCCCTCTATGTAACTTGCCGCGTTTTTTTTGTCGCCGGAAAGAACCAGCCAGCCGGCGCGGAAACCGGTGGCGCGCCAGGCCTTTGAAAGGCCGTCAAAACTCACGGTAAGAATATCCGGCGCTATCGTTGACATGGGTATATGCGCCGCGCCGTCGTAGGTAATCCGGCTGTAGATCTCGTCGGCGTATACGACAAGGTTATTCTCCCGGGCTATACCGGCGACGCCTTCCAGAACCGCGCGCTCGTACACCGCGCCCGTGGGGTTGTTGGGGTTGATAATGACAATAGCCCTGGTTCTGGAACTGATCTTCGAGCGGATGTCGCCAAGGTCGGGGTTCCAGCCAGCGCCCTCGTCGCAGAGGTAGTGAACGGCCTTCCCGCCCGCAAGGGTTACGGCCGCCGTCCAAAGCGGGTAGTCAGGCATGGGAACCAGCACTTCCTCGCCCGCATTGAGAAGGGCCTGCATCGCCATTACGATAAGCTCGCTTACCCCGTTGCCGATGAATATGTCGTCTATGCCTACGTCCATCACGCCCTTAAGCTGGAAATCCTGCATCACCGCCTTACATGCGGCAAAAAGCCCGTGGGAATCGCCGTAGCCCTGGGCGTTCTGGAGGTTCCGCGCCATGTCGTGGAGAATTTCTTCCGGAGCGTTAAAACCAAAAGCCGCAGGGTTGCCTATGTTCAGCTTCGTAACCCTGTAGCCTTCGTCCTCAAGGCGCTTCGCCTCCTTGAGAACAGGCCCGCGAATATCGTAGCAAACATTGTCGAGTTTTGACGATTTGTTAATGATTTTCAATTACGCTTCTCCCGGACCTGTTTTCATGGTATAGTAACAAAAGAGTAATGTCAATTAATATTATTTTTATTGCCGGGCTGATAATCGCAAGCGGTTTCTTTTCCCTTTTCGCAAAGGCTCTGGAAACCGCGAGTAAACCGAGGATGCAGACGGAAGCCGACGCGGCGGAAAAGCGCGGCAAAATTCGCAAGGCCAGGAGCATACGCCGGGGCATCGAAGCGGCTGAAAATCAGGACAGGCATCTTGCCGCCTCCCGAATCTGGATGAGTATCCTGAGAACGCTGGCCGCCCTTCTTGCCGGGTTTAACCTTGAACACCTGATACACGGGGCGCATAGAACCGGAATCCCCTTCCCTCTTGCCGCCGCCGCCTGCACTGCGGCAATCGCCTTTGCGATCATCCTCTTCGGAGATCTTGCCCCCGGGGTCATCGCCTCCGTCTGGCCCGAAAAAATCGCCGTAAACTTCCTCCCCCTGTTTGAAGCGTTCGCCCTGCCCCTGCGCCCGTTTTTCTTTTTGGCAAGGGCCGCCGGCAAGGGAACACGCCCCATATTTAAAACAAAACAGCCGGCAATGACCGAAGACGAATTGCGGAACGCCTTAATGGAGGGCGAGAAATCCGGCATCGTTGAGAGCAAAGAGCGGACAATGGTTGAAGGGGTGTTTTACCTTGGGGACAGATCCCTGGGCGCTTTTATGACGCACAGGTCGGAAATACAATGGCTTGATATCAACGACCCTCCGCAGGACATACGGGCAAAGGTTCTGGAGTTCCGCTCCCAGCGCTGTTTCCCAGTAGCGGACGGAACCCTTGACGCGATCATCGGCGCGGCCTATCCCGAAGACATATTTCTTGATTTCGCCTCCCCCGCTCCCGCCGGACTTCACTCTATTATGAAAAAGGCCCTCTTCGCCCCGGAAACCATGCCGGCGCTGAAAGCGTTTGAAACATTCAGGCGCGGGGAAACGGGTTTTATTTTCGTCATGGACGAATACGGCGGTTTTGCCGGAATGGTCTGGCTGCAGGATTTAATGGAAGAAATCGTCGGGGAGCTTGCGGCCCCTGTTAAGGAAGAAAAAAATGCCGTCCAACTGGCCGACGGTTCCTGGCTCATTGACGGCAGCATGAACACGGACGACGCGGCAAGCCTTCTTGTTCTGCCCGGCCTCGCGGATTCGGGCGACTACCACACGCTCGCCGGTTTTGTGCTTTCCCTTGCCGGGGAACTGCCCCGCGCCGGCGACAGTTTCAGCTACTGCGGCTATATTTTTACCGTGCTGGACATGGACGGGAACAGGATTGACAAATTAGGAATTAGGAAGGAGGAATTAGGAATAAAGAACGGAACTTGTTGACATTGGCTGGCGCCTGAAAATAGTGGTCAAGAAATTACTTGAAACCCGGACTCTTTTAAATAGCGGTAAATATCTTTTTTTACTATTGCCGGAATATGCCGATCTTTTTTGAGATGATTTACAAACTTATTTATACAGTCCTGGCTGAGAGTTCCTTTCTTTTCAATATCTTCCTTGAATTTGTTAAACAATGCCTCTGGAACGCGTTCAAAAAAAGCCGTCAAGTCCAGTATTGATTCCTGCTCCAGGCCGCCCATCTTCGCGGGAATTTTGAAAAAATTGTTTTTAGTCCGATTTCCGTCATCTGTATAATGGTGATATTGCGTCGTGGTCGTAATCTGATAAACTACGGCTTCTACGATATTATTTCCAAGATATAAAAACCACCGCCTGGGTTTGAATTCATCAAAATGTAATGGATAACTTTGCCAAGTAAAAATATCGCCCGCTTTTAAGCCTGCCTCAATCATACGGCAAGTTCCGCCATCTTGCGGCGCATGAGGTATTTTATTTCTTCCGTATGCAGAGTTTCTTCGGGAACCGCCGTTATATCCCGGTCAAATTCTTCAATAGGGTCTATTACGGCGTTAGGGCTGCGTGAATGGGTTTCCCTCCATGCTTTAATATCCTGATGGCTTGCCTCGCTCATTTCAGTCGCTCTTACCCACTTTTGAGCGAATATTTCAATCAGGTTGTTCATTTCTTCTAATTCTGCTTCCGCAAAATAATCAGGGCTGAATTTTCCGTTAGGTTTTATAAGGTATCCGGTGTTTCCGTCTTTTGTTTGAAAAGGTTCAAAAATAACCTTTGAGAAATAGTTTGGGGTTGCCCTGTTATCGTATATTTCCAGCGGCACAGGGCCGCGTTTCATAGCTTTGTAGGTAAGTTCCAGGGGCATATTCCCCGCTTTCTTTAAATACCTGAATTCAAAAAATGCTAAGTACTTGTATAAAAATGTCTGGGAAAGATAGTTTTTGGTTTTCTTGTAATGGTTTTGGGCAAAAAAGAGTAAGGCGTTTTCAATCCGCTCTTTCTGATACATACCCTAAATATCGCCCTTTTCCTGCCTATTTATGAAGAGAGAAAAAAGCCTCTTACTTTCTTCCCTCTGCGCCTCCGCGAGAGGCCTTCTTTAATTTGTTACCTGTTAGATAAAAATTCATCCAACTCGCGTTCCAGAATTATAAGGCGCTTTTCCATCTCGTGTATGCGCTGGATTGAGTACCTGAGCTGCCGGTCCAATAAACGCTCGCAGGTCTGGTCCAGCATTGAGTCGAAAGTAAACTCGGAAACTGATGCGGCTTTCCCGCCGGCAGTCGTGTTGCTGTTGTAATTCATTTGCCGCTGATTAATTGCCAAAATTGGCTTCCATCGGGGGGGGCTCCCGGGAAGACTGAATTGACAGATCGCTTGAATTGCCCTTGTCAAAGGCCCTGATAAAAGTCACCACCGCGATAAACGCAATGAGAAGCAGCATTAATTTACGCATGGCTCCCCCGGATTAACACAAAAATAAGCGCCTGTCTCATAAAAAGCTCCTCCTTTAAGACTAACATATATGATCCAATCAGTCAATAACAACTACCCTAAAACCTGCCCTATTTCAATAATTCAAGCGGGTTTACGCGGTTTCCGTTACGGAAAACTTCAAAATGCAGATGCGGCCCCGTGGTATACCCTGTTTCGCCGACCCTGCCGATCGTCTGCCCCTGGCTGATCGCTTCCCCTTTACGCACCAAAACCGTTGAAAGATGGGCGTACAGGGTCTGGTATTCGCCGTGTTTCAGGATGATGAAATTTCCCAAATTCCGGTTGTTATCGACGTGCAGCACAGTCCCCTTCATGGCTGCTTTAACGGGATCTCCCAGCTTGCCGGCAAAATCCACGGCCCTGTGGAAAGTCATCTGCCCGGCTACGGGCCTGACCGGGTCTTCGCGCCAGCCGTAGTTTGAAGTAACCCTCCTGTTGTTAACAGGATAGATCATCTTTTCTATGACAGGCCGCTTGATCGCGCGGTTCAGCTCGCCAGAGTCCATTTTACCGCCGGGAATGAAAATAACCTCTCCCGCTTGTATAGTTTCGCTCATTATATCATTCGCGTCCAGTATTGCGTTTTGAGGAACCTTGTTTTTTTCCGCTATTTTCGAAATAGTGTCGCCTTTTTGCACCGTATACGGTATCCCGTCCATATTGGGTATCTTGAGGATTTTCCCGCTCCGCAGGTTCCACGCTTCTTTAAGCTGGTTAAAAGCTACTATCGAACCCATGGAAACCGAATACTTTTCCGCAATCCCCGAAACTGTTTCGCCGTGCTGAACCTTGTGCTCGACCCATGAAAAAGTATCGGTCAGGTCTAGCCCGAGGGCCTCCAGTACGCCTGAGTTATCCGTCTGATAATGCAGGCTCTCGCGTATCGTATAGCCTATCGGCCTGAATTCGGCTTCCATAACTTCCAGCGGGCCGCTGGGATCTTTCAATGAACTCTGGGAAACCTCGACGACATTGAAGCTTCCCGCAATATTGTCCCAGTTCGGGCCGACAACCGCTATTACCAAAAGTCCGGCGGCAATCGCGATATTTTTCAACCATGAACCGGGTATGCTGAACCCTGACGAAACGCGCGGAGGCCGCGCCCTGGGGCTTTTCTTTACAGTGGCTTTGGGGCCGCGCTGCCTCGGCCATACATGCTGTGTAAAATCGGCGTCCATAGAGGGATGGGAATATTTGTTTGTTTTAATCGGGGACGGCTTTCTGCGCTTGTACACATGCTGCGCCCCAAGTTGATCAAAGTTCATATTACTTTATCGACAATCGTACATAAAATCTATATACTATGAAATATGGCAAAGGCGATTTTTGGGGCTTTTTTGGCCGCAGTGATAATTAAATTGTTTTTGCTTGATTTTATTATAGCCGAGGGGAGTTCCATGGAGCCTACCATACGTTCGGGATCAGTGCTTGTCGTCAACCGTATGCAATACGGGCTTCGTTTTCCGGGCCGGCAGGGGTATCTGGTGCGCTGGGCAGTGCCGAAGCAGGGGGAAATTGTGGTTTTTTACGCGCCGTCGGGCAGTATCGCGGTAAAACGCTGCAACAGCCCGGAGGAGACAGGCGAATTTATGGCGCAGGGGGATAACAGCCTCCGGTCTTACGATTCCCGTTCTTACGGCCCTGTTTCCGCCGACGCTACAATAGGGAAAGTACTGGGGAAAAAATGAGCACTCTGCCAAAACGGCGTTTTATAGTCACGGTATTCCTGTTGATTGCGGCGGCATTATATATATTGGTCCGTTACGCCATGAAAATAGAACCGGGCATTTCTGACAACACCGGTATGCCAAGGACAACCGTTGAACGGGGGACTATTGTAGACCGGAACGGGAAGATACTTGCAAGCCAGGTCAGGCGTTACGATATCTATATTATCCCGCCTAAAGACAGAAACATTGAAAAACAGGTCGCGAAAACAGAAAACCTGGCAAAGACGCTCGCCCCTCTCCTGGACATGAACGCGGAGGATATACAGAGGAGAATCCTGTCTTCCAGGAGGGATTTCCTGCTTAAAAGATATGTAATGCCTGAAACCTATAACATGATACGAACCATTCAGGAACAAAAAGACAACCCCCTGGCGGGCGTTATCGCAAGGGCGGTTCCTTTCAGGGTTTATCCTGAAAGAGAGCTTGCCTCCCAGGTTGTCGGTTTTGTCGGCGCGGAGTACCAGGGCCAGGAGGGAATTGAGTACGCTCTCAATAACGAGCTTTCCGGAAAAGAAACTTCAGGCAGGGGCAGCAAGGTAGAGCTGACCATTGACGTAAACGTCCAGCACATTCTTGAAAAGGTGGCGTCCTCAACGCTGAAGGAAACCCGCGCGGAGTCGGTTATTTTTCTAGCGATGGACCCCAGGAACGGCGAGATACTCGGCTCGGCGGTCGAGCCGGGATTTGATCCGAATGATTTTCGCAACGCCAACATCGAGTATTACCGAAACCTTCCCGCGAATATGCCTTACGAGCCGGGATCTGTGATGAAGGCAATATCAATCTCGGCCCTGATGAATTCGGGCGCGATAAACGAGCGTTCGGAATTTATCTGCAACGGCACATACGAATGGACTACCCCCTCAGGCAGGAGGGAACGGCTGAGGTGCGCCGACGGGATCGCGCACGGCAAGGTCGGTCCCAGGGAGATAATAATGTACTCCTGCAATATAGGGGCGTTTCACGCCGCCAGTATGCAGAACGACCAGGGCTTTTACCAGTCTTTGCTGGATCTCGGCTTCGGCAAAAGAACCGGCGCGTGGAGGCCGGAAATGGAAATAGCCGGTTTCCTTGACAGGCCGGGATCGAGGACATGGTCAAGCCGCACCAAGCAGTCTATTTCCTTCGGGCAGGAGATAGCCGTTTCCGCGCTGCAGATGCTGCAAGCCGCAGGCGTCATCGCAAACGACGGGTTATTGATCCCGCCGAAAATAGTGTCCCGCATTGTTTCAGACGACGGCAAGACGGTAAAGGCCTGGGACAACGGGGACAACCAAAGCCGCCAGGTAATAAGGCCCGATATAGCCCGCAAGATGCGCCAGTATATGGCGGACACGGTAAGCCCGACCGGGACCGGCTGGCGCGCCAACATGGGCGATCTCAATATCGCGATAAAAACCGGAACCGCCCAATACCGCGACCCAAACAGCGTGAGGGGATCGCGCTACTCTGATACGGATTTTATATCAAGCTGTATCGCCCTTCTGCCTGCGGAACGCCCTTCGCTGGTGCTGTATGTGGCTATTATTAAACCCAGGGGCGAGACCTACGGGGGAAGAATAGCCGCGCCCGCCATAAGGGAAGCAGCGGAAGAACTTGTCAATTACCTCGGCATCCCGCGCGGCAGAACCCCCTGGTTTCCCCATGATGACGTCTTATTAATAGAAGAAGAGAAACTGCCAGCCATAGGCGCCCGCGTCCCCAACTTTTACGGCCTTTCCAAAAAAACTCTTCTGCCCCTGCTGCTGCGTAACGACTTCCGCGTGGAAATACAGGGCGACGGCTGGGTAAGGCGGCAGTCTCCACCTTCGGGAACGGTGTTAACTGCGGATACGGTGATAGAGCTATACCTGGAGTAAGGTTCGGGGGCTAGGCTTCAAGAAGGCGCTGTTTTATTTCATCTGTCGTCAAACCTTGATTTAAAAGTTCAAGAAAAAATTGACGTCCTTCCTCGCGGCCTTCCTCACGACCTTCCTCGCGGCCTTCCTCGCGGCCTTTTTCAAGCCCTTCTTCCAGACCTTCCTCACGCCAAGCTACTTTTGCGTCTTCCAGGTTCCATTCTGTTAACAGCATATTAAATACCTCCGAACTGTGTGTTTCGAGAAATGTTTTAAGGATGTTGTTATCCATGCAATACTTGACCGCTTTTTTCATCGCATCTTCAAGGGTGAAGGTTTTCGCATATTCACGCACTTTTTCTACGAAAACGCTGTATCCGCCCAAAGTCCGGCTCTTTTCCAGAATTTCAGTGTTATGCCCATGATTGATGTTATACACCTGCACAACCAGTTCCAGCGACGGAGCAGGACTTTTCGCTCCCGGCAGGCCCCAAGCCTCTTTGAAAGCGTCGGAAAGCCTGAGTGTGCTACGGTCGGGGTACGGCTCCTTGCCGTTGTACAAAACGATGAATTCGGGTGTCGGTATTTTCTCAAGCTTCGTCTTATACAGCTTGTTGCGGTCGATTATCTTCTCGTATACGTGCGATATGTAAATCAGCAGGCGAAGGGGCATGTTGGGGTTGATGGTGGACTGGTGTTCGAATAAAACAACCTGGCGGTTATCAAGGGTAAAGGAGAGATCGTTGATCTGCTCCATATAAAGCACGTCCGAGAGGGTGTTAATCTCGATGGGGATGTCGGGCGGCAGGGAGACGCCTTCTATGGCGCCATACAGTTCCCTGATGGCGTCCGAGTTGCCGAAAAGAAGCGAGAAAACGCTGTTTTTATAATTGGCGTTTATGTTCATGCTTTCAGAATAGCGGGTTTATGGCTTTTTTTCAAGCAGAATACGCAATTCACGGCGATCTTGATTTCAGCGCTATTCTGGTGTCTGCTGAGCCTACCGCTTGCTAACTACGCTTTATTCCTAATTCCTCATTTTTTCTAGTCTAACATTACAAAGACCGCCCAATGGTACGGTTCCGGATGTTCGGCACGGACCTGGCGCTGCGCTTCCTTGAACGCCGCCTGCCTGCTCTTTCCCGAAAACAGCCATTCCTGTAAAAATACACTCATCAGTTTCGCAGACGATTCCGCGTCCGCTTTCCACAAACTCATTATCAATGTTTCCACTCCGGCAAGTTTGAAAGACCGCTGTAACCCGAATACCCCTTCCTGGTTGTTTACATCCCCCAGGCCGGTCTCGCACGCGGACAACACTACCAGTTTAGCCCCTAACAGGTTCATTCCCGCTATCATATCCGCCGTTAGTATGCCGCCGCTCTCTACCCACTCCGTCTGGTTATTTGTCAAGGCGTTATTTATATTTTTCCAGGGTTTATTGCCTCCAGCCAATAAAAGCCCTGAACGCAGCAGCGGGTTTTCCGTCGGCTTTAACGCCGCGCCGCGCTGTGTTTGCTCCTGCTCACTGTGTCTGCGTTCGGGGTCGGCACGAAAAAATCCGTGGGTCGCCAAATAGATCAGCCCCTTCTTCTCGCCGTTAAGGGCCTTAAATGATTCTTCGTTGCCTTCAATGCCCAAATACAGCGTATTGGGTACATTTTTTCTGTTTAAATACCCCTGTACGGTAAGAGCTTCTTCCTTGGTTGGCAGCAAAGGGCCATGCCAGCCAATCTCTTTGATTATCCGTTTAGGAAGCCTGGAAACGGTTTCGCCTTCGTTGTTCTCATAATCAAGGTTTCCGTACAAAACCGCAGAACTTATCGCCGCTTCCGTTTGACCGCGTGGAAGGTATACAACCTCGCGGGTGCTGGATACCAGGTTCAAGTCGTACTTGTCAGCCAGCCGGTTAACGCCTTTGTCTTCAAATTCGTCAAAATTAAAGTTTTCAAAATCAATTTCTTCGTCGTCCCCTGTAGGCAGCGCCCCGAACGCGATCTTGTGGAGCAGCCCGGAAGGGGAATAGTAGATTGTCGTAACGTCTTTCAATTCCTGTTCCAAGGGCTGCCAAACCAGGGAGTATAACTTATCCCCGTTTGTATCATAGATAAGCTTGTTTTTGTAATCGTCATTATAACCTTTGTCTTCAACTTCGTTCAGTATGTCTTTCAGTTTCGTTTTTTCGCATAACGGAACCCATGCGGGCGCGTCCATGCCGGGGCGCAGAACCAGAGCGGCGTATTGAATGGTGTCCGTCCATTTTTTGTCGTACACTCGAAAACTTACAAATTCGATAGCGGCTTCCCCCGGCTGCAGACTGTCCCTCACTGTTTGCCACTGCATCGCTATGTCTTCTTTTAAATTCCGGAACGCCGCAGAATCGCGGGTAAGGTCTTTATCCAGCTTCTCGGCCTCTGCTTCAAGGCTTCTGATGTACGCTTCATTGGGGTTTTCTTTTTGCAACGAAGCGCTTATCTGCTGGCGCAGCTTGCCCAGTTCTTCAAACTTCCCGATCTGATAGGTATCGCCAGATTTATAAATTGCTTCCCGTACCGCTTTGGTTGTTCGCAACAACAGCCCCTTAAAAAACAGGGTGTTGGTATAGTTTAATTCGTTCAAGGTTTCAACAGGATGCAGACGCGATAAAGAATAGCTCGATTCGAAGTCTCGTGATACTGTTTCAAGATACAAAGCGCGCTGCTGTTCCGACATAAAAGAAAAATTTTGGACTATAAGGTTTATTCTTAGTTCGCTTAGTTCTTTATTGCAGGCTTCGGCTTTTGCATAGTCACCAATATTTTGATACAGGGTATCCATGTTACTTAGCAAATAGGCGTAATCGGGATGGTTTTTGCCCAGCGATTGTTCAAAGATTGTCTTCACATCCAGATAGTATGCCTCCGCGCGTGAATAGTTCCCCTTATTCTGATACAGCTCCCCCAGGTTGTTTAATGACTTTGCGTAAACGGGATGGCCTTCACGCAACGACCGTTCAAAGATTGTCTTTGCTTCCAGATAACACGCCTCCGCTTTGGCATAGTCCTCTGTATCTTGATATAATTCACCCAGGTTATTTAAGGACGAAGCGTAATTGGGATGGTTTTTACCCAACGTCTTTTCATAAATATTCTTTGCTTTCTGATAATAAGGCTTCGCTTTTGTATAGTCCCTCATATTATTATACAGATTACCCAGGCTGTTTAGCGACATGGCATAATCGGGGTGATTTTCCCCAAATGCCTTCTTGTAAATAGCCGTTGCATCCAGAAGATACAGTTCCGCTTTGGCATAGTCCCCCATATTTTGATATAATTCACCCAGGTTGTTTAACGACCCCGCATAAATGGGATGGTTCTTAACAAACGACCGTTCAAAGATTGTCTTTGCTTCCAGATAGTGCGCCTCCGCTTTGGCATAGTCCCCCATATCCCGGTATAATTCACCCAGGTTGTTTAACGACCCCGCATAATCCGGATCGTTTTTACCCAACGCCTTTTCGTAAATAGTCTTTGCTTCCAGAAGGTACCGTTTCGCTTTTGTATAATCCCCCATAGTTCTATACAGAACGCCCAGGTAAGTTGACGACTCGGCATAAACGGCATCGTCTTTGCCCCATGCATTATCATTAATAGCCCTTGTTGCCAGAAGGTACGGCTCCGCTTTGGAATAGTCCCCCATGTTGTAATACAGTAATCCCAGGTACCCTAACGATACGGCATAAAATATGGCATAAAGAGGATCTTTATCCAATTCTTTTTCGTAAATATCCTTCGATTCCAAATAATAGGGTTCTGCTTTAACATAATCATCAATAGCTTGATACAATGAACCTAACTTAGTTGCAGCCAACGCATAATGGAAATCTCCTGCTTTGGTAAAAAGCTCTTTGTTTTTCAGCAATAACGCGATAGCTTCATTGTATTTTTCTTTTTCCTGGAGCGTGTTTGCCTGTCCCAAAATTCGGTCTGCTCGCCGCTGGAGGACGCTGGTTCCAGTCTGTGTAAAACTCACACACTGCACAAACACCGCTATAACAATGACAATTACTAACAATTTAATTTTCATATTTCACTTCTAATGAAACGGACTGCCATATTCAGGCAGTCCCGCTCAATTTAATTAGTCGCTATAGAAAACTGGTTATAGACTCGTCCTCTGTTTTTTACAACGATTGTAAAGGGTAACGTGCGCAGGGGGACAAAATTAACATAACAGCGATCTGTATAATCTTCGTCATAGGCGATAAGATTGCCGTTTATATCATAAACATAGAGATCAAGATCGGTGTCGCCGTCGCCTACAACAAGAATTTCAGCCAGTTCATTAGCGCGGAAATCAACCCTGTAAGTGATGGTGCTGAAGGCGGCAACCCTGCCAATTTGGTAGCGGGGTCCGCCTACCGCTCCTTTGGTTGTTATTTTCAGGGCATCTTCAACCTTCTTTGCCCATGCAAGCATGGCAGCGTCCCTGCCGGCGAGTTTTTTACCGTCTGCCAGTAAATTATCGGCGGTATACTCCGGTTTTGGGGGCTTGTTAGAGGTATCTGCCGTTTGTCCTTCGCCCGCTTTATTCATGGCCTGAGTCTGTGTCCGTGCCAGAATTTCTGCGGCGCCTATAAGGGCTGATGCAGAAGAGTTAGCGTACCCGTATTGAGCTAACGCATAAGCAGTCTGCAATGCATCCATTGCCGGGGAAACAGGGGTAGCGCTCTCAGGTTTCGTGCCTGTTTCTCTTACCTGTGCAAATACGGCTACACAGAGACCGCAATATAATACGAAAAAAAGTATTTTTTTCATATTTTCTCCTTCCGTAGTTTCACCTCTTTGCGGAGGTTTGTAATATATCTTAAAACGGATGACAGAGGCATCCAAATTTTAAGCTTGTAATAAACAATTCGCTTAAAAGATAATAGGCCTCGTTGCGTGTCCTTTATGGTTCATAATTTTCCAAATCAAGCCTGGGTCGTAAAGGTATACGTTTACTTTCGCACTCCCTGCGAATGTGCCGCATATCTCGTTGATAATCTCTCAAGGTTCGTACCATTCTATTATATGAACTTTTAGTTTTATCCATACGATCCAGTGAATTAGCAGTGCTTTCTACATGTTTTGCAAAACGGTCATACCGCATCTGATAATTACCAGCATCAGCGGATGACGAGCCGTTTGACGTTCCCGACTGGCTTTTCCCCTCGCTGTGACCGCCACTTTGGTTTTGCTGTTGTTGTTGAATTGATGATGCTAATGTATTCAAGGAAGCAATGATATTATTAAAAGATTCTTGCTGTTCCTTTTGAGCTTGAAGTTGAAGCTGTCTTTGTTGTTCTGTTCTTGCGGCAATTTGCTGACGGCAAAACGAAATATTATCCCGTACAGTTTCATCATAAGGATCAATTTTTAAAGCGAGGTTAAATATTACCAGGGCGTTTTCATAGAACCCTGTATTTGCCAAAGTTACCCCGTATGAGTTGAGTACATCAATACGGTTGGGATCAGCCATCAATGCGCGAAAATAACATTCCCGCGCATTTTCATAATCATCCCCAAAATAAAAATTGTCGCCTCTTTCTATCCATTCATCAACCGTTAAATTTGCCTGATTTTGAGCGGTAGGGCGATATAACGAAACAGGCGTATCTGTGGACACACAGCCAAAAAATACTGTAAATAACAAAATGACGCTGCTAATCACAAATAAAGAAGACAGACGATCCAACACCATTATATTTCTCCTTTCGTTGTTGTCTTAATTGTTGACAATTTGCCCAGAAACAGCGGAACGCAGTCCTTCTGCAAGATCAAACCATACGTTTCTTGTTTCTCCAACCAGACTTCCGTCCAGCGGTTCCGTTCTTGTCCAGCCGTTGGGGGTGTAAGGCCCAACCGGGACACGGCATTTAAAAATTGGATTGGAAAAATTTAAAGTATACCCATTGTTATTGACATTGACAGTGACTGTAGTAAGGACAAGCGTCTGCATTTTCTGTGATTTTGAACCCCACAACGTCCAAAAAGTATGAGTGGCCGTAATAACGCCTGCCGCGCTGTCGATTCTTTGGACTTTCGATTCTTCTTCTTTAAGAACGTTAATCAACCACAGATTGACTTTAGCGAACAACTGTTCTTTACTCGTACCAATAACTGAAACATTCTCGGAATATTTCAATAGGTTAGGATCAGCTTTTTGCGGCGTAAGACATGACGCAAAAAAGACCGTAAAAATCACTCCCATCATTCCAGGAATCTTTTTCATTTTTTTCTCCTTAAAAAGCATAAAATTATATAAACAGCCCATACAGACCGTTTTAAAACCACAATATCAAATAACAAAGAGCAATGTAAGATTGTTGTATCTTGCTTTGCTATTTGATATTTGTTCACTGCTAATTGCTCACTGCTCATTGCTAATTGTTCATTGCTTCCCCTTTCTTTCAATTTTTTTTCAAGGTGCAACAATTCCGGCACTATGTTGTTTTGTGTGATAATAAGAAACTTGGTCATTTCAATAATGCTTTCCCTGTTCTCTTCTGTTAATACGGAAAAGTCGCTCTTGAGCGTTTGAATACTATCCCCAAATTCTTTCATAGTAATTCATATTTTATACTAAAAATCTAATACATGTCAATTATTCGCTCTAATAACGATTGTTTTTTTCTTTATTTTAGTCGTTTTTAATCTTTTATAGAGCGTTTCCCCTTGTTTTTGCCGATTTTTTCAATTACTGTATTAATTTATGGATACTTCTGTAAACGACCGCCTCAAACAGGCAAGAAACGCCCTTAATCTTTCGCAGAAGCAATTCGCGATGGGCATCTTTCTGAAAGGCAGCGGGTATATCGGAGACATTGAGATTTACAGGCACGAAGTAAACGAAAGGATTATAGAACTGGCGTCAAGCGTTTACGGGGTAAATAAAACATGGCTAAAAACCGGAGTCGGAAAAATGTTCAAGGGTTCAAAACTGGACAAGCAATTACATGAAATAAATATTTTATTTAATCAACTGAACCCGCATTTTAAGAATTATGTTTTGTCCCAGATAAAGCAGTTGGTTAAACTTCAAAATGTGAAAGATACGGGATTAAATGATTGACGATCCCCCTTTAATGGGATAGTATTATTACTTATTGAATATAAACCGTAAAAGGCGAAGTGGAAAATCAAAGCTATTGGGAAATAAACAGTAAAATACTGCGCGACAGATACCCCGGCCTCCTTGATCAGCTTATGCGCGGGGATGACGGTCTTGCCGATGAAGATATAAAAATCGAAACAAGTTCTTCGGGCGAACCGATCCTGAAATTGAAAGGGCTGTACGCCCATTCCCCGCGCGATCCGGCGAAAGAAGGAAAGCGCCTTGCAACTTCCGCGATAGCGGAAGCGGCGGGAGATAAGGCCCCTTTGTCGGTATTCATTGTCCTCGGCTTCGGGCTAGGTTACGCGGCGCAGGCCCTTGCGGAATTGAAGCCCCAAAGCCCGATCATCATAGTTGAAAAATACCCCGCCCTGCTGCGCCTTGCCTTTGATCTTCGCAACATGGAGGCGCTTCTTTCGAGAAACAACACCGCTTTCGTGCTGGAAGCGGACGGAATAACCACGGCGCTGTCTCATTTTGAAAAAAGCCTGGGCGAAAAACTGAAATATGAAATAATACGCAACAGGCCCCTGACAGGCATTGACGAAGAGTGGTACTCCTCCGTGGAAAACAAGCTCCGCGCATGGGCAATGAAGGGCGATGTAAATTCCGCGACATTAAAAAAATTCGGGAAACGCTGGATCAGAAATATATTGAAAAACGCCGCCGCCATACGGGATCTGCCGGGAATTTCCCGTCTCGCGGGACTGGCCGCGGAAACAGATCCTCTGCCCGTATTCCTTGCCGCCGCAGGGCCGGGGCTGGACAGGGTAAGGGCGTTACTGCCCGAGATACGAAAACGATGCCTTATAGTCGCAGTGGACACAAGCCTGCGTTTTCTTGCAAGAAACGGCGCGGAGCCTGACTTTGCCCTGGTAATCGATCCTCAGTACTGGAACAGCCGCCATCTTGACCGCTGCGTTAACGTAAACACCAGTTTGATAATTGAATCTGCGGTGTATCCGTCAGTGTTACGGCTTCCGTTTAAGGGGATGTACCTCTGCGGATCGCTTTTCCCCCTGGGAAAATACATTGAAGAGAGAGTCGATCCAAAAGGGGCGATTGCCACCGGCGGTTCCGTCGCGACAAGCGCGTGGGATTTTTCCAGGCTGCTCGGCGCAAGGCAGATATGGATCGCGGGCCTTGACCTCGCCTTCCCCGGCAATAAAACCCACTACCGGGGGGCGCAGTTTGAAGAAAAAGCCCTTGCCGAATCCTGCCGCATAACGCCTTCCGAATCATGGCTGGCCGGCGCCATGCGCGACGGCATACCCTGTACCGGCCCCGCTCTCGGAGGCGGAACAGTGCGGAGCGACCGCCGTCTTTCCCTCTACGCCTCCTGGTTCGAGCACTGTTTCAGGCAATACCCCGAAATAAAAAATTTCAGCCTTTCGGACGGAGGCCTTGCCATAGCCGGACTTGAAGCGGCAACCGGCGACGCGCTTCTTGCCCTGCCGGATCAGCGCAAGGAAATTGACGCGCGGCTTGAAGCCGCCTTTTCCCGCGTTAACGCGGAATTTTTCGAGCCGCAAGAAGCGCAACGGCGAAGCCAGCGTTATGAAAACGCCGTCGCCGACCTGCGTACCGCTCTTGAACAAATTAAAACCTGTTGCCAAAAAGGGGAACAGATCGCTAGCCAGGCTTTGCGCGCAAGCCAAGCCTTGCGGCAGAACCCCGGCCCCGCCGAGCAGAAAAAGCTCCTCGCCAACCTTGATGAGGTAAACCGCCTCATCAGTTCAAGCGAAGCAAAGGAGGTCGCCGGTTTTCTTTTCCCCGCCAATACCGTTGAAGAAACCGGCAACTGCTTACCGGAAAAAGACTCTTTTCGCAGTTATCTTGAATCGTCAATAAAATTATACAGTTCTCTTAAAGAAGCGGCGAATCAAATCAAAGAGCAAATAGCAAATAGCAAATAGCAAATAGCAAAGGGAAGACAGTAACTTTCTTTCGCTCTTTGCTCTTTGCTATTTGTTACCTGTTATTTAGTTTAGAGCTTTACCTTCAACAGCAGAGCCGAGTTGAGTACCGACATGCCGGAACCGGCTTCATTGGCGCTTAACATGTCTATCCCTGTTCCAATAGGCTCTGACGAAAACGCCTCTCTCTGGTAAGAAGCGCCTCTGGTTCCGTGTATATAGCGCCAGGATATTTCCCATGATATTCCAAGCCATTTGCTTGCGGCAACAGAAAACCGAAAGCCCGGCTCAAGCAATATGCCTCCCGTCATTCTGTCCCTGAACTGGATCTTTCTTTCTTTATGCTCGTCAAGACCGGCGCATAAAACAAGGGGGCTTGCCATAAAAGATATTTCAGCCAAAAAATATTCTTTGTAACCAATACCCACAGAAACACCCGGAGCGGCATAGAACCATTCCTGGCTATAACTGATCACCGTTCCCAAACCGTTAAATGATATTTCTGTTGGAGCGTCGTCAATGGGAGCGTATTTGTCATTTCCCAGATGCCGTGCGTAAGTTCCGTAACCATTTTCTCCGTTGAAACGAAAATTCATATAAGATATAGTAACAAAAGTCTTAACAATCAAAAGATTAAAAAACGGAAAGGAAACTCCGGCGGAAAAATCAAGAAAAAAAAGTTCTTTAGTGATATTATCATGAGACGAGAAATTTGTAAGTTCTGTATTTTCAGCCGACTGCCAGTCCCTGTCTTCCATAACGCCGCTTGGGCCTGGGATGCCGAATTTCATGGACAAGCCGGAAAAAAACCTCCACCGTTCCATCGGTTTGACAGGCGAAAAATCCATCAGAAGGCCGTAATAGAAAACAGGCTTCACGTCCCATAAGAGCAGGCTGAGCAATTCCGCTTTTGTATTGGTGGGGTAAACAATTTCCTCAACATGGCCGTAAACAAGCCCGAACTGGGGGCATAATGAGAATGAGTAATCCGTAATTACCTGCGCCTGAACAACAGGAGCGAAGAATAAGATGATGACGAAAACCGTAAAAAAGGATAGTATTCTCATTAGTTATGAAGGTAAGAATAAAACGCACACTCCGTCAAGTATCTATTGCCGCGATTGTCTGCCTGGCGCTAAGCGTCAGTATGACGCTCAACTCCTGCGTCCAGAAAAAAGAGGAAAAGCCGGTAATCCCCCCGCTTACATTCCCCTTATCGCAGTCTTATATAGGGTACGGCGTAATAAACGTGTCATACACGCGGGTAAGCGGCAGCATAGAAGAAAGCGGCACGTCCGTAGGTTATCTCCGCCAGGGTTCCGTAGTCTGCATAAGAGAACGCCGTCTGGTAAAAAACGAGGGAAAAACAGAAACCTGGGTACTGGTAGAAGGCTCCGCCAAAGGCTGGCTGAAAGAATCGCTCATGGATATTTACAGCAACGAGAGCCAGGCGGTTACAGCCGCAGAACAAATAGCAGGTAGCAAATAGCAAAGTTAAGATCAGTACTCTTTGCCTCTTACTTTGCTCTTTGCTCACTGCTATTTGCTCTTTGACCTAATTGCCCACACGCCCCCATCACCCCCCGCCCACGGCGGAAACGGCGGGTTACGGTTAAGCCGAATTTTTCCAGTTCCCGTGTAAAGGCTTCCACTTCTGCTGTTGACGGAGGTTTCAGGGCTTTGCCTTCAAATTCAAGGCCATTGACCGGGTTCCAGGGGATCAGGTTTATTACCGCGTCCAGGCCATCGGCAAAACCGGCTATGGAGCGGGCGTCCTCGACGCGGGTGTTGATACCGCCGAGCAGCACCGCCTCCAGCGTTACGCGGCCCCCTCCCCTCTCCTGGAAATTGAGAAGCGATTCCTTTACCTTGCCAAGGGGCTGGCTTGCGGTAACGGGCATGAGTTTCAGCCTTAAAACCTCGTCGGCTGTTGTCAGGGAAAGCGCCAGCCGCACCGCAGGGCCTTTAGCAGCAAGGTCGTCAATGCCCTGGGCAATACCGCAAGTGGAAACGGTGATCCTCCGCTTTGAAAAACCAATCCCGCGCTTGCAGGTAATAACGGCAAGCGCCCGGCGCAGTTCGGCCAAATTCAGCAGAGGCTCGCCCATGCCCATTACAACGATGTTTGAAACGGGGCGGGTATTGGACGCCCCTGCGGAATCCTGATCTGAAATTTCAGCCGCCGCTTTTACCAGCAGGAGAAACTGCTCGACTATCTCGGCGGAACTTAAGTCCCGCGAAAAGCCGGTTCCGGTTTTGCAGAACACGCAGCCTGCCGGGCAGCCCGCCTGGGTGGAAAGGCAGACGGTCCGCCGCCCGGAAGCGTCGGCCAGCATTACCGTTTCCGCCCTGGCCCCGTCTGAAAATTGCAGCGCCAGCTTTACCGAGCCGTCATCGCCGCAATACTTCTCCGCCGTAACGGCGGGGCGCAAAATAAATTTCTCGGCAAGCTCCCCCCTCAGCGGCTGCGGAAGATTGCTCATTTCCCCGAAATTGCACGCCCCGCAGGAGATCCATTTGAAAACCTGTTCCGCGCGGAAACGGGGCAGAGGTTTAAGGAGTTTTTCCAATTCTTCAAGAGGCAGCCCGCTAAGCGGTTCGCTCAACATAACCCCGTCATCGCTCGTTCGCAAAGCCCTCTTCCCTTTGTTACCTGCTAATTGCTAATTGCTAATTGTTTTATAACGCTTCAAGCATTTCGGTGACCTGGGCGTTGCGTATGCCCAGGCGCTGGAATTCTTCCAGCACTTCAACCGCCTGGTGTTTGTCGCCTTTTTTCAGGCAGCAGTCGGCAAGCTCGACGAATATGCGGTAGTCCCTGGAATCCTGCTGTATCAGCCGACGCAGCGAAGTCCCGGCCTCGTCATACCGCCCCTGGGTTTTGGCAATCAGCGCAAGGCCCATGACGGCGTATATGTCAAACTCAATATTCAGCGCGCGTTCGTAGTAGTTTTGGGCTTTTTCAAAATCGCCCATGTTACGGTACGCGTCGCCCGCGCGTGTCAGGATAACCTTGTTTCTCGGGTCATGATCAAGAATGTGGTTCCAGTATATCAGCGACTGCTCCTGCTGGTTCAGGCCCCGGTAGCAGTCGGCAAGTCCGAAAACCGCGTAAAAATTGCCCCCCTCTTTTTCCAGCGCCATTTTAAAATACGGTATGCCCTCGGCAAAAGTTTTCAATTTGCGGTGGCAGTTCCCGATTGAGGTCAGCACCCTTATATCCACATTCGCGGGATTAATCTTCAGCATTTTTTCCCAGTAAAAAAGGGCGTCCTTGTATTCCTTAAAATCATAGTGCAGGTGGCCCAGCCCGATGATCGCGTAAGGGTTGGCATCTTCCATTTCCAGCACCCTCAGGTAAATCGCCCTGGAATTTTTGAAGTCCCTGACTTTGCGGTAGGCGTCGGCGACCCTGGTAAGCACGGTGATGTTCTTGTTGTCGTGCAGAAGGTACTGTTCCCATATTTCTATCGCCTTGTGGAACTGGTTAAGTGCCTTGTAGCAGTCCGCAAGCCCGAAGAGAGCGTAGTTATTCCCCGGATGGCGCTCAAGGCAGCGCTGGTAGAAAACCGCAGCCTCGCGGCAGGAACCCCGCTTGCGGGTAGCGTCGCCCATGCCGACAAGCGCGTAGTTGTTGTCTTTGTCTATTTTCAGGATATTGGTGAAACAGTCGATAGCGTCATGGATTTTATTCTCTCTAAGCAGCCTGTAGCCGGTTTTTGACACTTCGGATATATTAAAGGAAGCTTCTTTTTCTTCGGTTCCGGGGCGTGTATCTTTGGGCGCGTCAAAGTCACTCATCGGCAACATCCTCATTATACTCCGCAGGTTCCTCGCTATCCGTTTCTGGTTCCTCGTCTTCCTCTATCAACTGCTTAATGATGCCGGACAACTGCTCTATAAGCGGCTCGCATTTGCTGCGGTCCGGCGCGATCCAGTACATTCGCAACGCTTCAACCAACCGTTTCTGGGATTTATAATAATCCCCCACGCGGGAAAGGCCGTCCGAATAGCCCGTGGTCATAAATATCCTGCGCGCCCCTTCAATATCCCCGGAATTGAAGAGCATATTCCCTTTTCTGTTCAGCGCCGCCTTTTCGGAGCCTTCTACTGAGGACGGAACGGTGGTTTTGACAAAGATGTTCTGCTCGTTGAATCTTTCGAAAATCTTTTTATAATCCATATTTTAGGTCAAGCGCCTACTCTTATAGTATAATATCTGCCGGTTAAAAAAACAAGGAAACTCTTAAGAATGAGGAAAGTCTAAAGAATGAGGAATGAGGAATGAGGAATAAAGATTGCTCAAGTAGCGGGATTCAGAGGGGTTGGAGGTGTTGGGAATTTGCTAGCGAAAGCCTGCCGGCAAGATTTCGGTTTTGTTTGAAATAAAAAGGCTACATTAAGAAAGGTTTTTGATTATAATGCCAGCCAGAATCTCATTTATATCATTGTGGCGGGGAACACGTTCTTCTATTCCGGTACGAGGGTTTTTATAAACATCATGTTTCTTGCCATGTTTTACAAAAATACAGCCTTGGGCTTTTATCCGTTTGAGCAGTTCCCCTTTTTTCATGCAAGACTTAAAACCAGCTTCCCGACTTTCCGTTCCGGTATTTCTTTGGGATGTTCCCCCTGTTCCAGTTCATATAAATCGGCAAGCATTTCTTCAAGTTCGGTAATGGTTTTTCCCTGTGTCCAATGTGCAGGATAATCATTGAGATACCCTAAAAACCAGCCGTCTTTTTCCTGCCAGTATGTATATTGTAATTCCATTTCAGACCCCTTTAAGGCGTTTGCTTGCTTTCCCTTACTATTGCATAAATCAGGCAAACTGACAAGAGAAAAAAAGTGTCAGGAAGTCTGTTCTGCCGGGCGGCCTGCTATCCATTTCCTGTACAGCAGCGAAACGCCGTAACCGCCGAAAATGACAATAAACCTGTCAACAATATTGATCGGTATGCGCGAAAGAATAGCGGCCGCCAATAACGACACATTGTTACGCAGAAGGCCCAGTTTGAAATTGTCTTCGGGAGAAAACGAGCGCGGCATGGAAAAAGCAGTGAGCGCATAGTCGATAATTCCGCCTGTAACGCTGATTACAATGCAGTCAATGACGGCCAATACCAGTAATTGCACCGCTACGCCGATAAATGTGTACAGGCAGGGGGTTTCAAGAAAAACGGCTTCTTCCTTTTTCATTCTTTTATAGAAAAGCCAAACCAAAAGAATTTCCACGATCATACAAATTACCCAAACATTCGCGAAGAAACCCAATTCAGCCGGAAGAATCCGGATATACCTGTTTACCAAAAAATCCATTACAGGAAAAACCAGCGTCGCCGTAATAATACCCGCCGCCAGACCCGCGCTGAAACATATTGCCGCGTTAAATATTGTATCTATATATAAGGGTATCCCCGTTTTGGTATGTAAATAACTGCCCAGGATATTGCCAAAGGCGGATACTACGCAAAGAACGGCGATTTTTATGAACTTTGTGCGGTTCATCATTTTTTCATTATAGCATATGATTGAAGAATTAGGAATTAGGAGTGAGGAATGAGGAATAAAACGCCATTGCTGTGCGCGGTTATAGTATGCTTAAGCATAGTATGCTCTTGCGCCAGCGGCGAAGTTTACCCGTCAATAGCGTCTATTTCGGCCTCATGGCTTACACTAAAGTCCGATATTATAAATGCAAAACAAACCGACGGTCTTGAGGGCAGTATCGTTGAGGGCAGTATCGAGGGTTTTCGCCTAACGATTAAAAAATTTTTATCATCTCCGTTTGTTTACCTGTACAGGATACACCGGCCCGAAAATATACAAATTCTCACTGATATTGATTCCGCCGTGGACAGCCTTAACGCGGCGTTGAAAGAAGGAGGCGGTTTACAGGTCTTTTCCATTATGCTGGAAATAGATTCTAACATTGAACAATTACAGCTTATTGAAAAAAGCCTTTCGGACGCCAGCCAGCTTCAGTATTACCAGCTTCTCTTTTTTTTAAGCGTGTTTATCATCAGTATCGTTCTTGCCCTGCGGTCGCTTTACGGCAGGCTAAAGAACACGGAAAAAAGGGAGAAACAAAGTTTAGCCTTTTCGCGGGAAACCATAATAGCCCAGGAACAGGAACGTTCCCGAGTTTCCCGCGAGCTTCACGACACCGTGCTGCCTCTGGTCCGGGACGGGCAAGTGTCCGCCATGATCCGCTCAATCTGCGTGGAGTTAATGCCCCCTGATTTCGCGCGGCTGTCCCTTAACGAATCTCTGGCGGGATTGTGCGTTCAATTCACCAAACGCTCAAATGTTGAGTGCGCCTGTTCCATAGAGGACGGGCTTACATTCGCAGGGTACAGCCCTGAAAACCAGCTCCACATCTACCGCATGGTTCAGGAATCTTTTACAAATATCGAAAAACACTCAAGAGCCGGGCGCACTGCTTTGGTAGTCCGTCATTCAGGCGAAAACATTTTGATTTGCGTCTCTGACGACGGACAAGGCTTGCAAAGCAAGACCGGCTTGCCGGAGAGGGCGGGATTAGGCATAAAGAGCATGCGCCAGCGGGCGGATATTTTGGGGGCAAAACTCGATTTTGTAAGCGAAAGCGGCAACGGACTTATGGTAAGAATCGAATTATCATCCCACGGTACTTTGGGAGCTTCCTATGATTGAAAAACAAGGAAGCTTGCTTCCCAGGATTATTATTGTCGAAGATCACCCCGTTATGCGTAAAGGTCTGGCGGATTATTTCGCCGGAACCGGGCGCTGGCAGGTAACGGGGACGGCCTCCACCCTTGCCGAAGCCAAAGAACTGGTAAGCCGCGTCCCGGCGGATATTTTCCTTTTGGACATTCAGCTTGAAGACGGCTGGGGGCTTGATATTATCCCCCATTTCGCAGGGCAAGCGCGTCTTGCTTCGCAGTCCGACCCAATCATGGCGGTATATTCGAGTTTTGACGATTACGCCCATGTCAGCGCCGCGCTGGGAATGGGGGTGCAGGCCTACGTCTGCAAACGCCGCAGCGAAGAGGAACTTGAAGCCGCCCTGCGGGCCACGCTGGACGGGACGCCGTACATTGACGACACGGTGCAGTCAAAGCTGAATAAGACGGTAAATCTTTTCAGCCTTCTTACCAAACGGGAAACTGAAATTTTCAGGCTGGTAACGCAAAGGCTTTCCAACAGGCAGATAGCCGACAACCTGAAAATCAGCCCGCGCACAGTGGAAAACATCCTTTCCTGCGTATACGACAAAACCGGCATCCGCTCCCGCGCGGAACTGGAACGATTGTAATAATGAGAAATGAGAAATGAACAAAGGGGGAAGGAAAATTAGTACATGTCACCCTTTTGGGGCTATTGAAAAAACAAGGCACTTAGATTATAATGACGAACATGGAAAAGGAAGATAGCAATAATCTTAAGGCGTTGAGGGATAGCGTTGACCAAATACTTGAGATTATGCTAAGGCCAAAGAAAGTACTTGCAAAGATTTTAGAAGGCGTTGCTCTGGGTGTAGGTATTCTAAGTGTTTTAGGCACTATTGATATAATAAGACAATGGTTTGGAGGTTGATATGTTTTTTCAAATAATAGTTACTATTTCATTAATGCTTATAAGTATTTCACTTTTTATGATCGCTAGATACATAGGGAAACACTAATAGTGTCATACGGCGGAGACCTCACTCCGTTCGTCAAATAAAAAAGCCGTAGTCGGAAAACATGACCCAATGTATCGTCCTCGCGTATACGGCTTTTCGGCTACTTAACTTTGTTACTTGAAAGAGGTCTGATACTCTCAGTTTCTTCCTTTGCTCACTGCTCTTTGCTCTTTTGTTAAAAACCGTGCGTGACTACTCATGACAAACATATGAAAAAAACCCAAAATTCAGGTAAGGAATAACAAAGAGCAAAGAGCAGGTAGCAAAGAGCAAAGTTAAGATTGTTGTATCTTGCTTTGCTATTTGCTCATTGCTCTTTGCTCTTTGAAAAATGAAGGAGTATTTTATGAAGAAAAAAAGCTCATTATGGCTGATTGTATTAGCCGCGATTTTCGCCCTGTCTCTGGCAGGCTGTAAAACGCCGGACGACGGCGGCGGGAAAAACCTCGTCAGTATCGACGTGTCCCTGCCTGACGGGTTCCGGTACACTCCGGGCAAAGACCTTGACCTTTCCGGCTTTTCAGTTACCGCAACCTACAGCGACGGCTCGACAGAAAAGATAACCGACACCGGCAAACTGAAAATCGAAGGGTTTGACAAAAACAAGACCGGAGAACAGGCCGTTACCGTAAGCTACGGCGGCAAGTCCGTACAGATTAAAGTTACGGACAGCGCGGGAAGCGGCAACCCCAATCCCGACTACGGCATTTCCCTTTCTCAAACCGGCGACTATACATTCGCTTCCGCAATAGGCGGCTATGCAGCGCAGACACCGCTGACTGTAACCGTAACCAACTCAGGCAGCCAGGCTACAGGCGCTCTTGCTGTGACATCAGGGGGGACAAATTCAGGCAGTTTCACGCTGTCGAAAACGTCAATAACCGGCATAGCCGTAAGCGGAACCGACACCTTTACCGTAGTACCAAAAACCGGCCTTGCCGCGGGGACTTACACCGCGACCGTAACCGTGTCGGGCGGCAACGGCATCGCCGGCAAGAGTTTTAGCGTGAGTTTTACCGTAATAGACGCATCAACCGTGTACATTATCACGGGCAGCGGCACTTCTTTTACGGCAGTCAAAAACAGCCAGACCATAGGGACGGCTAACCAGCCGATACAGACCGTCATTGACGCCATCAAAACCAACGCCGCCGGGCAAGCCTGCGTCATACTTTTCGGAGACGGCGCGACAACATTGAACATCGGCACGGCTTTCGCAAATTTTAGCGGAACCGGCTGGGGCTTGATTACGCTGACCGGGAAAATAAGCTCGGCTGTAGAATTCAATGCCAACACCAACAGCGGCACCATAGCCATTGGCAATGCCGTTTCCGTAACCAGCGGCGCGGACATAACAAACACAACCGATGCAGTCGGTGTTCCGATTAGCCACAATTCAACCGGCGCGCTAACCATTACCGGCGGTACTCTTTCGACGCCAAAAGGCAATGCGGTGTACAACCGTTCCTCAGGCAGTGTAACCATTACCGGCGGCACTCTTTCGGTGATAGGTACAACTTATCCTACGTTGTACAACAATTCAACCGGCGCGGTAAACATCTCAGGCGGCACGGTTCAAGCGACAACGAACACTGCAGTGTACAACGCTTCCACCGGCGCGGTAAATATTTCCGGCGGCACGGTCACGGCGACAACGGGCACGGCGGTGTGGAACGATTCCACCAGCACGATAACGATTTCCGGCGGCACGATTTCGGTGACAACGGGTTACGCGGTGGTCAACTATTCCACCGGCAAAATCACCGTGTCGCAAGCAACAGGAGCCACAACAAAGATTACCTCGGCAAACACAGAGGCCAACCAAGGCACGATTTATAGTCGTGACAACGGAACCGCCACCGCCGCGCGGCTTGAAATTACAGGCGGCACAATAGAAAACACCAGTACCGGCAACGCGATTTACAACAATTCAACCGGCGCGGTAAATATTTCCGGCGGCACAATTTCGGCGACAACAGGCTGCTCGGTATATATGAACAATTCAAGCGCCATGCTTACCCTGGACGGCAGCCCCGCCATAACGGGCAGAATAAGGCCTTCGGCGGCGGGAAAATTGACCGCGGCAAGCGGATTTACCCCCAGCGGAACATACGCCCTTGATTACGCCGGTTACGCAGCCAATAACATTGCGGTCGCGGGCGGCGCAAGCCATCTTGCCAGTTTTACCCTGTACAACCAAACAACATGGTTCCTGGCGGCAAGCGGCGGTAACATAGTCATAACAGCCACCGCCCCCGTACCCGCCTACGGCATTACCCTTTCCGAGAGCGGCACTTATACATTCACCGCCGCGACAATAGGCTATGCCGCGCCGACCGCGCAGACAGTAACCGTCACCAACTCAGGCAAACAGGCTACAGGCGCTCTTGCTGTGACTCTAGGAGGGACAAACTCGGGCAGTTTCACGCTGTCAAAAAGCTCAATAAACAGCATAGCCGTAAGCGGAACCGACACCTTTACCGTAACGCCCAAAACCGGCCTTGTCTTGGGAACCTACACCGCGACCGTCACCGTGTCGGGGACAAGCATTACATCGAAAACATTTAACGTAAGTTTTACCGTTAACCCCACTCCCGTCTACGGCATTACCCTTTCCGAGAGCGGCACTTACACATTCACCGCCGCGACAGCAGGCTATGCCGCGCAAACACCGCTGACTGTCACAGTCACCAACTCAGGCAATCAGGCTACAGGTAATCTTGATGTCGCGCTATCGAAGACAGGCGCAAACAGCAGTTTCACGCTGTCGAAAAGTTCAATAAACAGCATAGCCGTAAGCGGAACCGACACCTTTACCGTAGTTCCCAAAACCGGCCTTGCAGTGGGGACTTACACCGAGAACGTAATCGTGCGGAATAACGGCGTTCAGGCGTTTTTTGAAGTAAGTTTTACCGTTAATAATACCCCCGACGCCGTCATCAACATCGCCGACATAGCCGGCGTTACCGCCCCTGTAACCGGAGCGACTCCGGTTACCGCCATTACCGCAAACGAGCAGTACAGCGGGACTGTTTCGTGGTCTCCGGCTGCAGCCTCCTTTGCTGGTTCTACCGCGTACACGGCAACCATTACGCTGACTGCTAAAACCGGCTACACATTGCAAGGGGTAACGGAAAACTTCTTTACGGTAACTGGGGCGGCGGCAACTAACAGCGCCAACTCCGGCGTTATTACCGCGGTATTCCCGCAGACTGCCGCACTCACCTACGGCATTACCCTTTCACAAACCAGCGACTATACATTCACTTCCGCAACGGCTGGCTATGCCGCGCCAACCCCGCTGACGGTCACCGTCACCAACAGCGGCAATCAGGCGACCGGCACTCTTATCGTCTCGCTGCCTAACGCAAGCAGTTTCACGCTGTCGAAAAGCTCAATAACCAGCATGGCCGCAAGCGGAACCGACACCTTTACTATTGTGCCCAAAACCGGCCTTACCGCAGGGACTTACACCGAGACCGTAACCGTGTCGGGAGGGGCAAACATTACATCGAAAACATTTAAAGTAAGTTTTACCGTATTAATACGGCCATGGACAGCCGTATCGGACAGCAAATTCGGCACAGGCATCATCAGAGCAATCGCCTATGGCAATAACATGTTTGTCGCGGGCGGAGATAACGGCAAAATGGCGACATCAACAGACGGCATAACATGGACAGCCGTATCGGACAGCACATTCGGCACAAGTAGAATCAACGGAATCGCCTATGGCAATAACATGTTTGTCGCGGTCGGAGATACCGGCAAAATGGCGACATCAACAAACGGCACAACATGGACAGCCGTATCGGACAGCGCATTCGGCACAGTAAACTACGCAAACTACATCCACGCAATCGCCTATGGCAATAACAGGTTTGTCGCGGGCGGAGATACCGGCAAAATGGCGACATCAACAAACGGCACAACATGGACAGCCATATCGGACAGCAAATTCGGCACAAACATCATCTACGCAATCGCCTATGGCAATACGTTTGTCGCGGTCGGAAGTGGCGGCAAAATGGCGGTAACATACGGCACAGACTGTACAGCCGTATCGAACAGCACATTCGGCACAGACTACATCAGCGGAATCGCCTATGGCAATAGCAGTTTTGTCGCGGTCGGAGATAAAGGCAAAATGGCGACATCAACAAACGGCACAGCATGGACAGCCGTATCGGACAGCAAATTCGGCACAAGCGACATCTACGCAATCGCCCATGGCTATAGCGGGTTTGTCGCGGGCGGAGATAACGGCAAAATGGCGACATCAACAAACGGCACAACATGGACAGCCGTATCGGACAGCGCATTCGGCACAGGCATCATCAGAGCAATCGCCTATGGCAATTACACGTTTGTCGCGGTCGGAGATAACGGCAAAATAGTGTATACAACGGTCAAATAAACCAAAAGAGCAAGCGCCAACGGGGAAGACAGGTAACAGGTAACAGAGGAAGAATCAAAGAGCAAAGAGCAGGTATCAAAGAGCAAAGGAAGAAAAAGAGTTTTATCTTAACTTTGCTCTTTGCTCTTTGCTCTTTGCTCATTGCTCATTGAATTGGCTTTGTTAATTGTTATTTGAAAAACGGTGACTGACGCTCCGGCCCGTTAAGAGCGTGGCACTCGGTGTATTTTGAAAGATTGCCGGAAAGATTATGCGGGCGGCAATGATCCGGCAAAGGTATTTCAAAGATTATATCTGTTATTACATCATAAATGGCGTCTATATCATAACGGCGTTTTACCGCCAGTTTCAGGTCTTTTTTGAACTGGTTGATAAAATAAAAATCAAGCATAGTTTAAGAGCCGAGCATTTCTTTTAGTTTTTCTTTCGCTCCCGTTTTTGTTTCTTCAGATTGAAAACGATTCCATTTAACCTTTTTTTTGCCGCTCATAATATCGCTTGTTTCCTGCAGGGCCGCCATAGTTACGGCGTTGCAGGACTTTTCCCGCGGCTCGGCATAGTTACCGCCAGAGGGGGCCGATTTTGCTAAAACGGGCGTTTTTTGCTTATCCATATTCTCAATATATCCGTTTAAAGGGGAGAATACAAGCCTTATTTAACCAATGTCAACAAGTTAAGCCTTCAACAATTTGATTTTTGGTTATGATGAAACTTTGCCTTACGCGGTATGTTTCTGGGGAAAGAGCGATTAGGTCGTATCGGGATTATCCTTTTCTTAAGCATATCCGTTATTTCATCAAACATTTCTCTGCGCTTTTCCCTGTCTTCTTCACATAATGTTATTATCAG
>Ga0268262_10001193_pt1 | contig 32890 bp, 43 predicted proteins | sample TergutNc150P3_FD_190354 | JGI IMG/M metagenome (GOLD analysis project Ga0268262, IMG submission 190354) | Nasutitermes corniger P3 segment gut microbial community from laboratory colony in Florida, USA - Nc150 P3 (SPAdes) (version 2) | ecosystem: Host-associated > Arthropoda: Insects >... | reverse complement strand
GGCGATGCCGACCTCAGGGGTGCCAACCTCAGGGGTGCCGACCTCAGCGATGCCAACCTCAGCGATGCCAACCTCAGGGGTGCCAACCTCAGCGATGCCAACCTCAGCGATGCCAACCTCAGCGATGCCAACCTCAGCGATGCCAACCTCAGCGATGCCGACCTCAGCGATGCCGACCTCAGGGGTGCCAACCTCAGGGGTGCCGACCTCAGGGGTGCAAATATTGATTTTTCCTGTATGCCGCTGAGATGTGGTGGGTTGAAATGGCACATAGACAAGCGCATAGCCTGCCAGCTCGCTTATCATCTCTGCTCCATGCAGTGCGATGACGCGGAGTATATCAAGCTGAGGAACATAATTCTCCCGTTTGCGAACCAGTTTCATCGGGTAGGTGAGTGCGGTGTTTTACAGCCGGTAGAAATAGCGGGTGAAGGGCAGGAGCCTGCGGAGGCAACGTAATGAAATATTACTGTAAAAACTGCGATAGTGAAATAAGAACAAAACAATTTATACCAGAAAACGAGTGTACTGTTTGTGGTTCTGATAAACTATCAATTATCCCCGATTATGAAACCCCGGCGCAGTACATGAAGCGTACCGGGAAACCTATTTCCGACTATACCGCTTGTTATGAATATTCTTTTATGCCTTTTCCGATTGATAGAAGGTGGAGACTAAATAATAAATGCCACTGCGCTAAAGACAATATTATTGTAATAGCCGATCCGCCTATACCGCCGCCTGATAGCTGGAAACCGGAGGAAGTATGACAAAACTGAAAGCGAAAGAATTATCACTTAAAGTCTGGCGGTATCTGGCCAAACATCCTAAAATAACGCGCAAAAAGGATATGCCAAAAAGCCTATACGCAAAGATAGAATTCTTACAAGGTGAATGTCCTTTGTGTGAAGCCTTCTTTTTTGAAAGTTGTCTTGTTAAATGTCCATTGAAAGGGTGTTTGTCGCATAGCAAGGTGTTTATTCTGTGGAAAAATGCAGTAACTCCTGATGAACGTAAAGAAGCCGCGCAAAAAATAGTATCCATGATAGAGGCGTGGGAGCCGGAGGAGGAAGTAACAGTATGAAAAAAGAAGCCAAGCACATGACTTTTCTTAAAAGTATAACTTATGTATCTACGGGCATTGAAGCGAAATTTTACACGGATGACAACGCCTTGTGGCTTGAAAGGCGTGTGAACGACAAGAAGCAATACATATATCTTGACAGCGACCAGTTAGATTTCTTGTTCAAAGTATTAAAGGAGATTGAGTATGAAAGGCGAAATTGACAAAGTTTTTTATTGTTCTGCTGGTTGTTATGAAAATGGTGGCAAATGCACCGTGGCTGGTGTTTGTTTGTCTGATTGTGATAACAGACACCGCAAACACCCAACGCCGGAGCAGTTTAAGGAAGAGTACGGTGAGGATTACCATGATGATTGGGCAGTATATTCCCGTAACCATAACATATTGCTTCGTACTGACCAAAAAGAAGATGGCAGCTTTGAAAATATCTACAAATACTCGGAATGGGTAGCAATGCCTTATTCAGAATTCAAGTACATCTTGACACAATACGATGTGGAAATAAGGGAAGAGTTTCAAGTTGTCTGCGCCTGTACCCCTTGGGGCAAACCGCCTAGGGACTGGAGGCCGGAATGAAATACCCGACAGCCGCCCTTCCACTAATGGCCACACAAATGTTTTTTGATCGTAATATGTACCCAGCGGATCCCAGGAACAGCAACTTTAAGCTTCCCGATATACCTGAAAACGAAAGAATAAAAGTAAAGTGTCATAAAATCCGTAAACACGGAACAAAGCGGAGAATAAATAAATTACATGATAGGAGAAGAGAACGATGACACTAAATGAACTGCAAGATGTAGTATTTTATTATGCGGAAAGACAGGGCTTCCATGAAGCGCCGTTTAATTTTGGCGAAAGCCTTATGTTGATTGTTTCTGAACTATCCGAGGCGTTGGAAGCGGACAGAAGCGGAAAGTATGCTAAAAATCCTTTGGTTCCGATACCCAATAAAGAGGTAGGCTATAACAATTTGTTATATATTGAGCCAGAAAATATTACAAAGGCATTCTACGAGCAATATGTCAAAGGAACCGTTGAGGAAGAAATTGCTGATGCGATAATCAGGCTTTGCCATTTAGCGAAACGCAAAGACGTTAATCTTGATTGGCATGTTAAAGCAAAAATGACTTATAACGCAACAAGGCCGTACAAGCACGGAAAAAAATATTAGGGAAGGAGACAAAGATGAAGAAATTAAAACTTAATGAACCAATGGCAAAAGAATTCTTTGAAGGGTTTTTCGGTGGTATTTTTTCGCGGCGTACGATTGAAAGTTTATTGGGTGTAATGAACGAAAATAACGCCGCTGAAATGGAAATAACGCAAGGTTTCTACGACAAGCAAACAATGGATTATGACGAAAACGATGTGGAAATTGTCATATCTTGTAAACTGCGAAAAATGGAATAGGACGGCGGAATGAACCAGCAAGCCCTTCCAGTGGAATTATTTTAAGGAGATTGAAATGAGCAAAGAATTAAAAGAACTATTAAAACCGCCGTTTAAGCCTGACGGTGATTTGCAAGTTCTTAGCAATGACTCTTTATCTGTTTCGTTTAATTCAGGCAGTCTTAATACAAGCGAATTATGTATTGAAGTACGGCAATGGTTAACGGAAGCCATAAATGAAAAATATGCGCGTGACTTTGGGGGAGTTAAAGGTTGGATATATGTGGTTTTAAGCGAAACAGATCATGGGATTATTTGTCCTGATTGTAGACTTGAGTATTCATTTTCCAGGAAACCTATATGGAGCGATTATCAATATTGCCCGCATTGCGGACAGCGTTTACTGCCGTCGAAAGAGGAAAAATAATGACAACAGTTCTTATCGTGCTTTTTATTTTGTGGTTGGTTGGCATCTTTGATGATGATGACTAATTGGGAAACGCAGGGCGTATGCCCTGTAAATATATTTTGAGGAGGACTCTTGTGGACCAGAAGAAAGAACGGTTGTTAGACGTGTCGGACAAAGAAGGGGGGGCTGGTTGCCACCCCTGCGAGTTTGGAAGTTATCCAAAACTTTCAACCAATCAAGGACTTAAAACCCGGTGACAAGCTCCGCTATAAAGGCGGATTGTCACTCAAGTTCCCGAAAAAGGGCGAGGAGATTTTTGTGTATAGCACGGAGATTCCGGATTTTGCGCCGAGTGAAAGTTACAAATACATCGACCGCGAAGATTTTTCGTTTCTTATGTGCTTTGAAGAGGGAGACATCCGGGAATATTCCGCGGACTCGCGGTATTTTGAGCGCGTGTAACCAGCCGGCTGTGCCGGGGCTTCCGCCCCGGTATGGCTTGGCAAGGGGGAGAAAAGTGCCCAAGCGTATTCAGAGAAAGAGAACTAAAGGCTGGCGTATGCCCGCTGGTGCGATCTATGTTGGCCGCGGAACTAAGTGGGGAAACCCATTTACTGGGCCCGATGCCGTTGAGAAGTACCGATGGGCTTTATCTGAATTTCCATCGGCGGAAAGGCATAAAGCGTGGAATGATGCCGGAGGTACGGGTATAATGCACGTCGCCCTGGCCAGCCGAAATAAAGCCGTTTTGGATGTTTTGCGCGGACACGATCTTGCCTGTTGGTGTCCGCTTAACAAGCCGTGCCATGCGGACGTACTGTTGGAAATAGCAAATGGGTAAAAATATTCTGTCCAAACGGTTGGATGGAGAAAACACGGAAAAGTGGCTCCTGTCCTTTTCCGTATATTATAATAGACTACAGAAGGAGTGTTTTGATGGGTGATACAAACAAAAAGCTGACCGAGGTTGGGAAGTTCTTGCGCCAACTCAGGTTCGACCATGACGAGAGCCAAGAAGAGATGGCGGTGAAACTGGGCGTTACCGCACCGTATATCAGCCTCTTGGGGGGGAAGCAGCCGGTTACGAAAAAACTTGCATTAAAAATAATTAAGGTTTATAATCTTGATGGCGCTTCCAAGAAAGCCTTCGGTGATTTAATAACCAAGGATGTTGTCAGGCGGTTTTGGGGAGGCGGCAAGGTATGATGCAAGGAGATCTGTTTGAACAGTTGCCGGCATCCGGGTCCCCAAAACCGCCTGCACAACAAAAGGAAGAGGCTGTCAAAAGGGAACCGAGAATACCGCCGGAGTTTGATTACCTGAAAGAGAGCATCGAGTTTATAGACTCCATGTTCTATGGCTATCGGTCTTATTATGAGATGAAGCGGAGGGAACATGAAAGCAGGATAGCAAAGCTTCCGCCTCGGGACACCGCCATACCCGCTGGTATCAGGGAGAAAATAGATACCGCCTTGAATATGCAGGAGTATAAGACGGCGAAGTCGGAAGACGGGCCGCATCAATACTGTCTGTTAAAGAATTGGCATGGGGAAACGTCAATGTACGACGTGATCAACCTGATTAACGAGTACGGGATTGTGACGTATGCATGGAAGAGGCCGTATATGACATACTACATCGGTGAGTTCAAATATTGGACGTTGGGCTATCCGATAGAGGTAGAGACCTTAATCAACAGGACGTTGATTAGACAATGCACAAGAGAAGAACTGTTAAAATATAGTTAAGAACACATACACTGGAGGGGAGTATGAACCACCGCATAACTACTCGGGACATTATGGTCGATGACCTTGATGAACTGTTTCAGGGGCAGAAAGCAGACTGCTTCTATTCGGATCCGCCGTGGGGATTGGGAAACCTGAAATACTGGCGGACCATTAACAAACAAAAAGGACATAACGTAGATTGGGTTAATTTCTTAAAAAGAATTAAATATCTGTATGAGCGCCATGTGAACGGGCCCTTATTCCTTGAGACCGGTTTGAGGTTTGAAAATGACCTCATTGAAGTATTTGGCACACCCGCGGCGCGGTATCAATGCCTGTATGGAACCGGCAACAGGATGCTGCCGAACCTTCTGTTGTGTTGGGGAGCCGTGCCTTCCCAAAGTCCAGAAGGGATGAGTGGCGTAGACATGGTGCATACTGTCTTGACCAGCATACCGACTGTTCCCCAAAGCGTATTTGACTGTTGCGTTGGCTTGGGTACTACTGCAAAGGTGTGCAAAAAAATAGGCGCGGTGTGTTTTGCCAACGAATTAAACCCCGAGCGTGCGGCGCGGACAATGAAAATCCTTGATTTTGAGAAAATATAGGCTGGATGGAGATTAACCATAGATGAATGTTCCAGAAAGCCATCCCCTCGCACGGATACCCTTTAATAAACTGAACGAATATGTACAAAAATCACTGTGTTCAATGCCGTGGGAAGGTTTCTCTGGTGGTATATCCGACAGGATAAATGAGAACATGAATTATTTTTACTGGCTGTTCAGTGAAAAAATAGATGTTCCGGGGCAAGAGCTATACCGCCCTGAACCCCAATACTTGCCGGAGATCAGCGGCTTTCTCAGTGAATATGTGAAAGAGTATGGGAAGTTTCTTGATTCGGAAAAATCGTGGGATCCGGCATACACCAAAATAATCAGGGAAGACGCAAGGTTCGGGCTGGAAGATTACGAAGAAGCCGAGTATCGGACATTTAACGAGTTCTTTACCAGAAAGGTGAAACCCGATAAAAGACCGAGAGGCAAAGGGTTTGTGTCGCCGGTTGACGGAAAAGTGCTGAATGTTTTGGAAATAAGAAACGGCAGGGCAGAGTTCAGGGCAAAGACAAGTGCGTACCATGAAATCAGTAAGCTCATTCAGAAAGAAGGGTATCAGTGCGGTTCATTGATAGATATGTACCTGGATGTGTACGATTACCACCGAATCCACGCCCCCGCGGACATGAAGATAGTTGACGTTACGAAGATAAAGGGCGGGAATTATGTCGGCGGGTTTGTAGAATACCTTGACGGAAAATATGTGCTTGACAGCAGCGAATACGGCTGGCAGTCGATAGAAACAAGGGTAGTTATCAATGCGCATAACGAGTGCCTGGGCAATTTCTGTATCGTACCTGTTGGGATGTCCCATGTCGGCTCTATAGAAATCAAATGCGAGAAAGGCGACACCGTACAGAAAGGCGATGAAATCGGGTTATTCAAGTTCGGCGGTTCATGCGTCCTCATCATATTGGAAAAAGAAATAAACCATGTAACCAAAAAACACTATTTGGCAAAAGAAACATTATTTGACGGAGGGCTGGAATAATGAAAATATATTGTACTTACAAAGAACTGTTGCCTATTACTCAGTTGTCCATAGACATGGTGAAGACGTTAAAGGTCAGGACAAACAAGGGCGTTAATGAAGAAGTGAGACGGCTGCTGGAGTACGGGTTTCTCACCCCTGTTTTCGTGTGGAAGAATGACGGCATAAACGAAGTGATTGACGGCGTGGGGCGGGTTCTGGCGGTTGGCCGGATAAATCAGTCGCTCCTGGGAATAGGGAGCAACGGCGAAATACAGGAAGGGATAGGTGAAAAAATAGATGGTATCCCTGTTGTCTATATTGAAGCCGAGACGCGGGAAGAAGCGAAGAAGAAAGTGCTGCTGGCTAATTCCATGTTTGGCAGGATAAACCCCAGTGTCCTTGATGAATATGCAGGGTCATCGGGGGAATCCGCCGAATTTATCAAATGCCACCAGTCGTTCTTTGAAATAGCCAGCCCCACGTTTGATACCGGCGTTGTGGATGAAGCTCCAACCGGCGGCGAAGACGATGCTGGCTTTGAAGTAAACCTTGACGAACTGTTAAGCACCGAAGCCTACAGCCCCACGTTTGATACCGGCGTTGTGGATGAAGATGACATAAAAACAGCAGAGAAAAAAATCAAACAAGTAGCAAAGCGCGATCCAAAACAGTTGATTGAGATAACGTGCCATAATTGCGGGCATACATTCTCGGTGGGGGAATAATATGATAAAAGTATACGACTGCGGAACCGATTATGTGGATTTCCATACTCTGAGCGAGTTTCAGGGAGATTTTAAGCTACGGACTGACCTGGACATAGAGGAAATAAAGTCAAAAATAAGAAAACACGGCTTTTCTTTTCCCATGTTTGTATGGGAGTTTGACGAGCACAAATACGTTATCGACGGGCATGGTCGGCTGGCTGCCCTGAGAAGCATGGAAGAGGAAGGTGAAGAGATACCGGCTATTCCTGTCGTATACATACAGGCGGAGAACACCGAGCAGGCCATCAGGATTTTGTTACTCTGCAATAGCCGGTTCGGATATATAACGGAAACATCTGCCGAGTTATTTATGGGAGACGTAAACCATGAGGATTTGTTTGCCCGGCTGAACATTGATGACATTATATTGGCGTCCGCAGGAGAAGCTCAGGTGCAGAAACCAATGGAAATCTACTGCCCCAAATGCGGACAAAAATGCGAGGCGGCTGCCAAGTGAAAATATATTACAAGGATACCGTTTTACAAGCCTCGCTTAAAAGGACTGAATACGTCTACGAACACTTCGGCGAAAAAACCTATGTGAGCTTTTCCGGGGGAAAAGACTCATCCGTCTGCCTTGAATTAGCCCATATTGTAGCAGAGAAAATGGGATTGCTGCCGGTGAATGTTATGTGGCTGGATCAGGAAGCTGAATGGGATATGACCGTAGACTATGCCAAGTACGTCTTTAACCTTCCCTGGGTAAAGCCTTACTGGATACAAGCCCCATTTATTCTGGACAATTCGTTGAATGGCAATGATGGCGGACTACATTGCTGGCAGGGAAAAGCCATGCGCGAGAAAGACCCTATTGCAATACATGAGATACCCGGAAGCGAGAAGTTGGTTTTTGGAAAGATGCTTGATAAAATCCAAGATGTGTTTTTTCCTGGTGGCTGCGCTTTATATGGGGTGCGTTGTGAAGAAAGCCCGGCAAGACGGAAAGGGTTGACGAACATTAAAAAGTTTATCGGTCCTGAAGTATGGGGCGCAGGACTTCCACACAGAAGAGCCGCCGTAATATACGACTGGACACTCAGCGATGTCTGGAAATTTATCAACGAGCGCAGGCTTGAATATAATAAGCTGTACGATTTCCAGTATATGTACGGCGTAAAACCTCATAATATGCGGGTATCTGCCTTGGTACACGAAACCGCCTTGAAAAGCCTTGATTATGCTCAAGAGTTTGAAAGCGATATGTGGAACAGAATGGCGGACAGGATTGAAGGTATCAATACCTACAAACATTGTGCTGAGGCGTATAAATGCCCTGATGAACTGCCCAGTATGTTTAAGAACTGGAGAGAGTACCGTGACTTCCTGCTGGACAAGCTTATCAGCGACCAGGAACATTACAAAATAATGAGAAAGCGGTTTGACAATGACGATAAGAGATGTGCGTTCTTTCCAAAAGAGATAGGTGATAAGACACACCAAGCCCATGTAGCCGTGGTCATAAAGGACGATTATTGTCTAACAACCTTGAAAAATCTAAAAACCGGAGGGCTCAGTGCTTATAACAGTGTGCTACAAGAAAAGACAGGAGGCATAGTATGACAGAAACCGTATACGAGGCTATTGCAATCATTAAAGACTATATCGGGGATGACATTGAGAAGGCGAATGAAATCAGGGCGCAAATCAGTGCGATTGACCAGCCTATCGACCATGTAATATGGGTTCCCATTGAAAAGGTATACCCCAATTCGTATAACCCCAACGCCGTTGCCAAAAAGGAAATGTCACTGCTAAAAAAGAGCATTGAACAGGATGGCTTCACGCAGCCGATAGTGACCATTAAAGACGAGAACGGAAACTATTGCATTATAGACGGCTTCCATCGGTATTTTACCGGTAAAACCGATGAGGATATAAAGAACAAGAATAAAGGGTATCTGCCTATCGTTGTTCTTGAGAAGAACATAGACGAGTGTATAGCTGCCACGGTGCGGCATAACAGAGCCCGTGGAAAACACGCTGTTGTTAATATGTCAAAACTGGTTTTTAGTATGCTGTCTCACGGCATGAAGGAGGAGGAAATAGCCAACGAACTCGGCATGGAAGCCGAGGAAGTTTTACGATTAAAGCACATTACCGGTTTCTCCAAGCTGTTTGCGGACCAGGAATACAGCAGGGCATGGGAGACAACCAACATGGCCGCGCACCGGGTAGAGTACCTGAAAGAACACCCTGACGAGCATGGCGTGGACTATGAATAAATAAGGGAATACGGGAAAAAATACGGATCATAATGAGATGGATGGGAAAAAAGATGACAAAGGCACGTTATTTACTTCTGAAAAACAGCCTACAAAACGGGGCAAGGGGAGGCCGAGAAACGTATTTGGTCCGCTGGCAAAGGCAAATGACCTTACCAACGATGACGTAAAGAAAATATTCAAGAACCTCCTGAAATGCAACCCTAATGAACTCAACAAGGTGATTGAGAAGTATCCTACCGTTCTGACTGTAACATACGCAAACATGATTACTCAGGACATGAAGGGAGAATTAACCGGGAAAATGGAAATGACTGGTAGAATGATACCGTCAGGCAAAAATGATGATGATGGGAAAATGATACTTGAACCAGAATACAGACCGGAGAGAAAAAGGTCATCAAAAACAGTAGATTTTATGATAGAGCGATTATTCGGCAAGTCAATACAAACAGATTTAATTATAGGGGCTGGAATATCAGAAGAGACAGAGAGAGTAATTATGGGTATTTTTTCTAATACCAGAGACGTGTCAGAATCAATAGAACCGACTATTATTGAGCCGCAAATCGAGTATATTGAGGGCGAAGATGGGGAATGAGTGGAGAAACCTGCTTAACTCTGAAAAGAGTATTCGCCTTATTGCCAATACGCCGCATTTATTTGGGCATATTATCGGTAAAGAAAAATTACTGCCAATTCACAGCGAATGGATAAGGTATATATGGGACAGTAATAGCACCCGAGCATTACAAGCCTTCCGGGGTAGTTATAAAACAACATCCGTTTGCACGGTAGGCGCTATTCGTTGGATGCTTTTTCACCCCAATGATCGTATTGGCCTTGTAAGAAAACACGTTGGTAAAGCCGCTGATGTTGTGAACACGGTTGCCCAAGCTATGGAGTACGCTGAGGTTGCTGAGGTATTCAAATACCGCTTCGGTTCATACCCCAAGGCAAAAATAAGCAGAAATGGTGAATTGCAATATACTTTCAAAAGGACCAACACGCCCGAGCCAAATATCCGTGCCTTGGGGCTTGATGGCGATATAACCGGAAGTCACTTTGACAAGATGATTGTCGATGATTTTACCACGCTCAAGGACAGAATAAGCAGGGCAGAGCGCCGGAATACGAAAAACTCATTGATGGAAATTCAGACTAATATTATAGACCCCGGCAAAGGAACCGCATATATTGGCACTCCCTGGCATCGTGATGATGCTTGGCATTATGTAAATGCCCTTTGCCCAATAGCAAAATACCCTGTCGGCAAATTTGGTTATATCGTCGGTTCCGTAGAAGTTGCCAAGAAGAAAGCAATGACAACCCCGTCGCTTTATGCAGCCAACTATGACCTTGATTTAATTGCCGATGAGTCTCTGCTATTTTCTACCCCGGTCTGGCCGTGTAAATGGGATTATTCTGTCAGGGGCGCTGTTGCCCAGCTTGATACTGCCTTTGATGGTGACCACTATTGCGCTCTTACTATTGCAGTACCGACCCGCAAAGAAGGCGATAATCAGTTCTACCAAGCTGTAGGGTTTACCTATCCAGGTCATGTACAGGACTGGGAACCGGAGATTGACAGATTATGCGATAAATACAATGTGAAGCATATTCATGTTGAGTACAATGCCGATAAAGGAGCTTGCGGCAAACGGTTGGGAGAGCGTGGACTAACCGCAAAATCTTATAGCGAAGGTTTGAATAAGCATGTTAAAATAGGCACATATTTGTATCCGGTGTGGAAATATATAGAGTGGTCAGATGAAACAGATGATGAGTACATGAGCCAGCTTATTGAGTACAAGGAAGGGGTTACACCCGATGACGCGCCCGACTCGGCTGCTTCGCTTTTCAAACAGGAGTTTTCGAGTAACAATGTACCGCTTGATGATGAAACGCTTGCTTTCTTTCATGGAAGCGGATAGAATTTAGTGGAGGGGAAATATGATAAAATTCTCAGATATCTGGAAGCGGCCCAAAGACCAAGATTTGTCCAAACAGCAGTACGCAATACGCCCAGCGCCGCGCAAGATGAAAGGTGGACTTGTTGCCAATGATAAATTACTGAAAGGCATCTATACCGGCGGTAATCAAGAGTTTGCCCTATCTTCGTACTTGTCAGATGGTATGGTAGACAAGCCCAAAAACTTTACCGGTATTCCTGGAGTTATCCCCGATAAAGGACAGGATGACCGCCTGGTAAAAGAGTTGAACCCGCTTCTGGTTGATGAGTTTCCCGTAATGGTCGGGACCATGCTCATTCAGGGTACGGCCTGGCGCTGGGCGCGGTGGAGCGATAAACTGCACCGTCTAGTATGGGAGGCTATACCGGACTCAAGCATTACGCAAATTATCCTTGATCTGGACACCGGAGAAATTACCGAGTTGTGGATTGAGGAACAGATCGAGTACAGTCAAGGTCAAACCAATACCGCATACACCACCCGGACACGGCATATTACCAAAGCCCTTATCACCGAGGAATGGAAAGGCGGAGAAAATAAAACCGTCCAATACAAAAACCCCTTTGGCTTTATGCCGGTTCCGTTTGGGCGTAACTGCTATGAAGGGGAATGGCGGGGCAACAGCGTTTTTGGGCGGGTGCTACGATGGCTCAAGGCCATTCACGATATAGCCTATAAGCGCGATGAAATCCTGTCTGAATATGAACCGAAGATTAGCCAAACCGTTAAAGACTCCAAAGCGTGGGTGTCAAACAATACCCCTCCGAGCGAGAAAGGCAACAAGGATTATGTTCTTGACCCATTCTCGCACAAATTGTTTATTAACCAGGAGGGTGATAAAACAGAGTTTTTGTTTTTACCGAGTGATGCGACTGCACAACATACGGCAGCGATAAAGGACAATGAGCAAAAAGTAATCAAAGGCAGCGGTATTCCTGAATTGTTTTTTGGCGCTTTGGCGACCGGCAACTATGCCTCCACCGAAACCGACCGCTTGCTTGCCTTGGAACACGTCAAAGGTATCAGGCGCGAATTGACCAAAGGAGCGCAGGAATTAGTAAACCAGTCGCTTACGATACTGGCTTTCATGCGGTTCACCCAACCGCCGCGGGTGTCGATACAGTGGGGCAATTTGTCTCTGTTATCGGAATCACAGAAGGCGGAAATCATGGGCCGGTACGCGTCGGCATTAGTTCCTCTCATGGGGAACGGGGCAATATCCCCGAAAGGCGCGTTCTATTTCACGAAAGAACTATACCCGGAGTTTCCCGCAGAGGACGCAGAACACTTTATGGCGGGGCTGGATGAAATGTTGGTACAGCATTCCAGCAAGGTCGGGCAGCCGGCTTTTGATTTGGGAGGGGTTTAGGGCTTGTATGAATTAAATAAGAAACAGCAGGAAGAACTGGCAATGGCATTAGCTGATTTACCTGTTGGAAGTGATGGCAAATTGAATATAACAATAAATTTTGAAATAAGCCGTGAAGAAATAAGAAAAGCCATTGACAGGATGGCAGAGAGGGGGCAAAAGTGAAAAACAAACCTGACAGCCTTGTAATATTAGGCACGACTTACTCGATTGAGTATTGCGATAAACCATCCGAAGTTGACTTGGGTAAACGCGAATCCCTATGGGGTCAGGTTGATTACTGGACACGGACAATAAGGGTTTATGACAATGGCAGAAACATCGAAGATATTTGGCACAGCATATTCCATGAAATGCTGCATATCTTTGGTCAACAGTTGAAATTAGATATTTTTGATAGGGGAGATGACAAAGACGAAGGGAAACATGATGAATTGGATATTTGCGCCTTGGCGCTGGTTGATACATTAAAAAGAAATGGCTTGTTGAAAACTATAGGAACAGAGTAATTGACCCGCGCTGAATACTTCCAAAAACAAAAAGAACTCAGTAAAACTACCGCCCGCGCTGAGGCGGAATCAATCCGCCGTATCCGCAAAGTTACCCGTGAACTGGTTATCCCGTTGGTTCGGCAGTATGCGGAGGAAGGGTCGATAACATTCCCCAAAGAAGAGTTGGCGCGGCAGATAGACCATATCATCCGGGAGGAAGGCGCAAAGCCGGTCATGGTGGCGCGGAAACTCCATGAGGACATGGAGGCTTCCCTCGCTGAGAAGCTGGGTATTATTATCCGCCGCCGGGCTGAACCGCAGAAAAACGCCAAACAGCGCCGACTGAACGCAAAGAGAAAGCCAATCGGAGAATCTATAATTCTTCCGGGGCGCGGCTGGGGATACGGCACGGGTACCAAAGGCGTGGCTGGATATTACCGCGACCCACAGACCGGGAAGATTGTCTGGACAGATTTACCGCTGGAGTACCAGTTTGCCAAGAGAGCCGACCTTTCAACCTTGGTGTGGGAAGCCGTAGAAGAACAGGAACAGATGGTCTTTGACGTTGTGCAGGGCGGACGGGCTTTGGGGCGTAACGTGAAAGACATCAGCGGCGACCTTGAGACGTTTATCAAATACCATGATGGCGGCGAAAGGGTAGTAGGCCGCTGGATGGGGATGTTCCCCAATACCGAAGCGGGCAGAAAGGAAGCATGGCAGCGGGAATACCTGGCGGCGCACGGCGGTCTACAGCCGGGAAGTGACGCGGCAAAAGTCATGCTCAAACAGCCTGACGCCCAAGCATGGGTTAAGCAAAAGATGGAGGAAACCACCAAGCGCGGAACCCCGCGTTTACCTGCCGCGGTAAAGCAGTATGCGGTACGGTTGGGCAAGGCAGGGCTGGACTACCGGGCTATTCGTATCGCCAGAACCGAGACCACGGCCATGCTTGCCGATGAACAGGTAGAGATTGCGGAGAATTCGGCTATCAGCACCGGGGAAATGGATTTCGTAATGGAACGGGGAAGGGACCATTGGAACTGTAATTGCGAACATTATGCGGAGCAGAACCCGTGGAGAGTAGACGACCCTGAAAGGCCGGAGATTCCGGTTCATCCGAATTGCGTACCGGCTGGAACCAAAGTTTTAACTGAAAACGGTTTGAAAAACATTGAAAATATAGAATTATGCGATTTTGTTGTTGGCTATACTGGCAAGCTCAGGCGTATTCTTAAAATCTACAACAGTCCTTATGTCGGAGAGGTTTTTTCCGTAAATTCCGGACTTGCGAATTTCACCTTTAATCACCCCGTCTTTGTATATGGGAGAGGTTGGGTCGAAGCCCAAGGCCTCAAATATGGGGATTGCTTGATTACGTCTGAATCTATGCCCCTGTGTCCAGATAGTAAAAACTTGCCAGCCAATGGATTCAAGAAATTTTCTCTTTTCAGTATCTTGCGTTATCTTTTTGTCGGTTCCGTGCCAACCTCCGCCGTTAATTTCAATAGCAATCTTTCTGTCGGGGACAGCTATGTCGATGTTATATATCCCAACGGCAAAAAGCGGGGATGTTTTTACGCCATAATACCTAAGCAGTTGGTTAAAGATAATTTCGTCAACAGAAAGCCGTTGTTTTTCCTGAACGCCGATGGCACGTCTCTCTCTGTCAATGATGGTACGCTTGCTTCCACGGACAGCGTTATGAGCAGACGCAGAACGGGCAATCTGAAATTCTTTAGAAGCATTTTTATTAAAATCATCAATAGATTGCTTACAGGTCTTAAGTGGAAGTCCTGCTTTGATAAAACGCCAGCGCAGAGTATTACGCTCAATTCCAATAAGTTTAGAATACCCAAGAAGCCCGCCAGGATATTCCATAAACTCAGCATGAATTTCTTTTACATCTTTCATAGGTTCAGAGTTTTGTTTGGTCATAACCTATTGTATTATACTATAACTGTTAATGCAATAGAAAAAAGTAATGTTAATGAAAATGTTTATAATTTAACAGTTGAAAAAGACCACACATTCTTTGCAAATGGAATACTAACCCATAACTGTATGTGCCAGTGGCGACCTCGTTTGAAAACGGATGCGGAGATAATTGCGGCGTTTAAGGAGGAAATGGCGGAGGATTTGGAGACGATTGAAGGGACGCAGAAGCAGAAGGACATACTTGAACAGATTGATTTGAAAACAAATTTACATAGCGACAGTCCTTATAACGAAGGTATTTTTAATTACTTAAAGAGCGAGCATGAGCATGGTGATTTAGATTATGACGTTGCTATGGAAAAGATACACGCAATGTTAAACCCTGTGGCAACAGAATGGCATATAAAATTATCTGAAATTTATGGAATTGACGATTATGGGATTAGCAGTTATACGTCGGATGAATTTGAAAATATGAATTTGTATTTGCTGGGGAAACGCGATGACGAAGAGTTGTTGTCAGTCGAGGCTGATCCAGAAGATATAAAATATAAAATTGAAAGTGCCTCTGATGCCCTAAGTAAATATAAACTAGAGGAAAATATTGTTACTTGGAAGGCGACCAAGTTAAAGCATTATGCAGACTATCAGGAAGGGCAAATATATACTTACCCAGCATTTCATTCTTCTTCGGTTGATTTTAATGCGGCAACAAATGCGCGCGATAAAGACCTGTTAATCAAGTTTATAATCCCCAAGGGTATACAAGGAGCTTATGTAGGAAATAATGTAGGGTTATCAAATGAGGATGAATTTACCATACAAAAAGGCTTGAATTATAAGGTAATAGAAAGAGGTAAGGTAATGCACCGTGGAACAGAAAAGCATTTGTTGGTTTTACAGATTGTTAATTAGTGATATAATTATTAAGAGGAGGATTTATGGAATCCCTAGACTTATTGTTTATCCCTGAAATTAAATTCACCGAAAGAGGAAGTATAATTCTCTGGAGGGTTTTGAGAGACAAATTAAAGATAATTAGTTTTATTTCAACCCCGGAACAGTTAAATGGATTTTTAGAAACCCTGTTTAAGGACATTACCGGGTTTAATATCCGAGATAATGAGTATGTGTACGTTAATGAATTGGACAACAAAAAGGGTATTTCATCAGGAATGGTATCAATTCCCTGGTGGAGAACAATAGGATTTCCTGTTCTCGTAAAAAGATTTGCAGAGGGGAAAAGCCCTTTTACAAACGAGAATGATTTTATTGTTGAAAAAATGAGTAAATTAAAGAAACCCTGGGTTAAATAAAAGGAGAATAGCCAATGGACCCAACCACTCTCGAAAAAATAGCCGCCGAACTTCGGGCAATCAGGCAGAACACTTATGTGCTGACCAAGGCCCTACATACCGCTATCGTAGCCATCTATTCAGGCAACATCATAGCGGCACGGATACAGTCGGCGAAGACGGACTATGAGCGTAACGAAGTCCTCAAACAAGCCAACGAAATACTTGAGGCTATGAAAGAATCGTTGACGGAGGAAAAGCAATGAGTAACAAAAAAGATAAGCTGATCCGCAAAGCGGTCAAGCGCGATGTCGGCGACCAGAGCCGCCGGTACTTGCTGGCCATGCTGGGAAGCCCATTTCTGACGCGGTTACGGTATGCGCTTATTATCATATTCAAGCTGGGTTATCGGGATTTAGTGGAGGGGAACGATGGTACTGGAAAAAGCCCATGATGAGAAGATTTTAGAAGCAGTTCATAAAGCCGCTGAGTCCGTTGATTACGGTGAGGTACGGATAAAAATTGACAAATCTGCCCCAAAACTGGAAATTATCATAGAGACCCAAGAAAAATTACGTTTTGAAAAAACCGCTTGACAAATTATAAAAACAGGGTATACTGTGCATAACAAGTTAATCGTTGCTGACCGATATGCGGAGGCGACAGCTTTCTCGATGGGAAACCGTTGAGCAAGTTGTCGCCTTTTTTGTTTTCTGGCCGGCAAAACCACAGGGAGGAACCAATGGTAATTATAACGATCAATGGCAAGAAAAAGGAACGGGAGTTTCAAAACATGGCTCAGGCTCTGGCATTTGCGTCCCAAAACGGCGAGTGCGTGAAAGCCGAAAAGGTGGAATTGGTTTATGCCGCGAAAGAAACCAAGAAGGAACCGACTAAACCTGCTTCCGGCGGTGGAGCATCTGCTGGTGGAACCGGCGGTGGTACTGCTTCTGGCAGTGGCAGTGGTGGGTGTGAGTAATATATGGACTTACATATACCCCATTACCCCAATATACCCCATGAAATATGGGTTTTGGTTTATATACTAAGTGGTAATACTTGGTATGGCGACGGCGGCGGCGGATAAGATAAAAGGAGGCATATTTTGATTACACGGCTTATACTGAAAAACGCGGCGACCTATCTGCGCCTGAAAAACCGGGCAACACCGGAGCTTCCCACACCTGACAAGATACCGGTACTCATACCCCCGAAGGCTATGGAAGCGATACAGGCCGAGGGTTCGTATGAGTTTACGGAAGCGGTAAAGGTTCCGGCGGAAGGGACGGGCGGCATATATACCGCCGAATACTTCCAGTCCCTGCTTAAGTACTTGAATCAGTATCCTATCGCGGGAAGCAAGGACGGCCACGAGTCCCAGGCGATAGATTTCTACACCATCGGCGGGGAACTGCAAATGCAGAGCGAAAAAGAGGGTATGTGCTATTTCCGCGTACTGGTCCCGCCTGACGGCTGGGACAGTTCAAACGCCGCGCTTATCAGTTCCCTCAAGGCCGGTATCCCGGAATTGTCCATCATCGCCGATGTGGAACCGACCCGCGGGAACGATGGGCAGGTGTATTTCACCAAAGAATTAGGCCGCCCCCGGAACGACATCGTACCGGAAGGGGCGATGGAACAGACCATCGGGAATTCGGTGGATGAAAAAGCGGTCATGGCGCTCATTGAACAGGGCGCTATAGATACGGAAAGCGAAAGCGAAGAGCTTGTAAAAAATGGCAAAGTGTTTCGGCAGTACGCGGTTAAGCTGCAATCTACTGCTGACAAGGCGCTTGCCGGACGGGTCCTCAATGCGATTGCGAAAAAACTCAAGGACACAAGTGTCCAAAATACCAAGGAGAAGAACGGTATGAATTATGAAGAGATTATTGCATGGCTGAAAAACGCCATCGCGAATAACAGTTTAACCGCCGAAAAACTCATGGCCGACATCGGCTTTGAGAACAAGCTCCGCAACGCCACGGACGAACAGCGGGCGAAGCTGATTACGGCCATTGCCGAAGCGCTGGAACTCCCGCCGGATACTCCGGCTGAGGAACTGCTCAAGGCAGCGCAGGCGGCTTTTGCCGAAGCGGAACAGGCCGCTGAATCAGTGGTTGACATTGCGGCCAATGAGCTTGCCGGCGGCAGGAAGCTCAAAAACGCGGACGGAACCGATGGTGGTGACAACCCGGTGTACGTTTACGCGAAAGAAAAGCTGGCGGGTAAGCGCGGCAAGCAGCTTAACAGCGCCACGGAAGCACTTAAGACGGATCCGGTGATGATCGCCTTGCGGTCGAAGCAGGCTGACGCCCGTGTCAATGCGACGGACAGTACGGTCATTAAGCCGGAAACCGTTATCAGGGAGGTGTAAGCAATGGGTGTACAACTGTTTGAAAAGAAGCCGATTTCGGATCACATCCAGGTTGCGGCATTCCCCGCCGCCAAAGAAAAAGGGGAAGTCTGCGTGTTCGGAAGCCTGGTCGGGTTTTCCGATTATGATACCGCCGCTGGCGCGGCAGGGAGCGTAACCATCGGTAAGCCTATCGCGGTGTTCCAGGCCGCTACGGCAGGCATCACGGGGACGGCGGCAATCGGGGCGGACGTATTTGTTGCGTCTGACAATACACTCACCACTACCGCCGGCAGTAACAAACTGCTGGGTACGGTAGTTGCCGTTGGTTCTACCACCATCGACATTGCCATAACGGGCTAACCGTAACAGGTTAAGGAGAAAAGCGAATGAAATTGTTAAACGCGGAAACCATGAGGAAAAGCCTTGTGGGTAAAGTGCGGAATGTCCGCATCTATAAAGGCACGGCAAAAGATAACCTCAACAGTGCTGATGCCGCTACGGCCTATTCTGAGCCGATCAAAGTAGCCAATGAAAGCTGGAAAGGCAGCGCGGGGCGGGAGAAACTCCTCAATGAGCGCCATAACCTGGAAACCAAAGTCAAGCAGATGAACGCGGCGACCGGGTATGACGCGGCTACCATTCAGAAACTTGCCGGGCTGTATGTTATCGACCTGGTACGCACCGCCGATGACTATGCCGACTATACGCCGGTACTATTTACCGAAAAGGTAGACGAAAACGCGCCGGAAACGGTTAACCTCAGGAACTATATGCCTTACATCGGCAAGGAAGAAAACATCATGGGTTCCGGCGACACCGTACCGTTGATGGAACACAACCTGCCGGTTGATGCCATTGTCAAACTGTTTATCAGAGGCTTTGGCGACAAGACTACCCTGCGGGACCTGATATTTAACCCCTTCCACAAGACGGAGCAGATTATTGAATCCGCGGCGCGTATCCTTGCGGACGAGAAAAACAAAGATTCCATCGGCGGGATAGTCGGCGCGACTTACGGCGCTCCCTTTGCTCAGGCGGCAGATACAGCCGGGGCGACGTATGACATCCAACTGTACAACACGCTGAAAAGGGCGCTTTACAAGGCGGTAAATCTGGAGAACCTCCCGACGAAGCGGGCCAACGGCCTGATGCGCCATGAAGTGTTCCTGTTGGTGAACCCTCTTGACCTTATGAACATACAGCCCATTGTCAACGGTAGCCTTGCCGGAGCCGGGGGGCTGCAACAGGTCGCCCAAGCGTTGCCGATTGACGGCATTATCCCCTATGGGTGCGGCCTGAATGACGGACAGACGTATGGCAAAGAAGTCCTGAGTTATCCGGGTGTGGCGCTGGGCAGTGTCTATGTCTTTGTGAAGGTTGACGTATACGGCGGCTACCGTATTGTCAAACGGAACGAGACGATGGAAGTCGGCGAAGGTGACATCCTGGGTCTGACCTCGGAGAAACGGGCGTGGCATCGCATTCGCGGATGCTTTAACGATTGGGTCTTGCCGCAGACGGTAGGCGGTAAGAACTACGGGGCGGCGATAAAAGTAGCGCTACCGGAGTTCAGATAAACAGCCGGGCGGGGGTATCCCCGCCTGTTATTTTTGGAAAGATGTTATGACCGATGAATTCCAGGAAATAATCCAAGTCCGCCGTAGCATCGGAGACCCGGTAACCAGCGATTTTATCTGTGTTGGGGAACTTCCCGCGGCGGCCCCGCAGAATACCGCATACACTACCGGAGACGGGGTGTATCAGTTCCATGACGGCATTGAATGGCGGCTGTATTGCCTTAAATTCAGCGACTCATACATCGGACAACTCATAAAGACGCGGGGGCAGCACCGGGCCGCCATTAAACTCATTGATAACCTTATGGCGCGGATTGACCCCGCGGACTATATCACTTCCGGGAACGCCGGCGGCCAATCAACGAGTTTTCCATCACTGAGCGAAGTCATGGCTTATTACAACGGGCTACGCGACCGGCTGCTGGAAGAAGAGGCGGAAGAAGCAGGCATGAACAGCGGGCTGATGATGAAAACAAAGCCGCGGCCGGTCGGCGGGGTTACTGAGTACGATGAATAAACGTGACCAAATGCGCCGGGGCATGGAACGTATTATCGCCGAGGACAGCGACATCGGTACTATCACCCGCAAGGTTAAGGCGGATAACGGGCGCGGTCAATCCGTACCAACCGGAGGGGCCCTTACCCATAGGATTATATGCCGGGTAGGTTATCAGTCAGGCGGGGTGTGGCCCGGAAAACAATGGGAAGGCGGCCTGACCATCGACACCAGCCCCTACGTTTTGGCTTACCATGACGCGAATGTGGAAAAGGACGATTTGCTGGAATGGCGGGGCAAAAAGTACACAGTGGGCGTGGTATCAAGGCCGGGAAGTGACGGCGGTCCTGTCTGTACCCAGGCGCCGCTGACCGAGGTGAAGTAAATGGCGGTTCCCGGTAACAACGCCAATGTACAGGCCGCAATGGGGCGGCTATTGGCGCGGTTCCGCGATACGGTATGCGCCAAGTACGCCGCCGAAGCGGAACAGACCGCCAAAGCCAACGCGCCGTGGACTGACCGTACCGGCGATGCCCGCAGGCTACTCAAGGGGAAAGTTATTGATGACGGCGACGCGCTGGGCATCCAGCTTGTTCACCGGGTTGAATACGGGCCGAATCTTGAGACCGCCAATAGCGGAAAGTACGCAATATTGAAACCAACCATCGAAGGGGTACGGGCGGATTTTTTCGCGGCGGCGCGTGAATGTTTTGGAGGCAGACGATGACAACCTGGAACACCGAAATTATTAACCGCTTGAAACAGGGCAGCATTGAAACGGTCATTCTGTTTGGTGACAGCATAGGACGTATCGAGGCTCCCTATGTGGTGGTAAAGCCTATCGCCGGAGGAGACCGGAAAGTCCTGCAAATATTTGTTCACGGGGTGATCGGAACTCAAGACATTCTTGAGGCGTATGTGTTCCGTGAACTCCCCGCGCTGTTGAAAGCGCCGCTGGAAGCTGATGGGAGAAAAATAGCCGTCCATAGTACCGGCGGCTGGAATGGCCCTTATATTGATGAGGGCGACAATACGTTAGCTATGAGCCGGGATTTTTATATTCCGGTAATTTTATGAGGAGAAAATTATGATTACGACAAAGAAATTGTGGGAACTGTTCGAGGCAAGCTGGTTGATGATGCGCCAGAACCCCGGCGGAAAATCGCCGTACCTGCAAGGGTACTTATTGGGCTTTGCGGGAATAATCAATATTCTGGATGCCATCGACCCCGTATCAAGAAGCGCCCAAATAAAAATCAAGGTGGGGAACGAGCCGGTACAGGCCAAGACGGTAAACTTTACCAGCTGCGATCCGGCGGAACTGACACCGGAAGACGCGGCAGAGGCGCTTGATGCCGCGGGGTTTGCGGGCTGTAGTTTCAGCGTTGATTCTGAAACCGGACGGCTCAAGTTGGCTCCGAACTGCCCAACCGTCAAATGGATACAGATTTACGGCGACCTTGCCGCCGCGCTCAATTTCGGCAACTGCCGCAATGGCGAGGGTAAGGGCTGTTATCTGTGGGCCAGCATGGACGGTGATCTCAAGAGCGTTGCCGAGACCGAAGAGTGGGGAGAAGATAAGAAAATTCAGAACGAATCTCCCTTGGGAAACCCGGTAACGTACACCGTACCCGGCAAGCGGGGCGGGACGCAGATCGTCGTAACAGACCGCCTTGCCTCGCGGGAAGCCAAGCAGATGATCAACGGCGGTATGTGGTTAAGCGGAGACATTGACCGGCCTGAAGTTTATGAACCGCCGGTTGCTTCCGAGGGTGAAGCGCGGCGGGTTGACGTGTTTACCTTCTCGAAAATATTCGAGAAAAACAGCAATACCGAAGGCGACGAGAAATTTGTCCGGGAAAGGTTGTATATTGGCGGCGTTGGACACATGGCCCGCACCGGCGGGGCCGGGAACTGGAGCGACAGCGAGTATACTATCACCTTTGGCACCTACATGGGAGATGAAGACAAAGAACACGCTTCCCCGCGGGAAGCGGACTACACCCAGGCGCAATGGGAAGCCATGAATCTTACCGGTATTATCGAACTTGATTGGGCTAACGCGTAATGTTTGAAAAACTGATTGAGGCGGCGGTCGAGAAAGCCCTTGACCGCCGCACGGTCCGCCCTGACCGGAAACTCACCCCGGAAGGCTATCACCCATTGCCGGAGATTATGGGGAAACTCTATGAGTGGGTTTTTATCCCGTTCAGGGGCGCGGAAATTCTGGTTGAGATACGTTACCCGCGCTCGACCCAGTTGCCGGATGTGGACAAGCTCTACGGGATAATCGACCAGCAGAAAAAAGAGACGAAACTCACCCGGCAGCAGATAATCGACTTCTTGAACATCCAGGAAGAGTGCTGTAAAGCGGTACTGAACCGGCCTACCTTTGAAGAACTGGAACAGGCGATACATGGTAAGGACTGCGTACTGGAAACTAACCGCAAACGCATTGCGGAACTCAGAGAAAAAATAAAAACGGTAAATGGCAGCGAGAAGTTTGAACTACAGCAGGAAATTGACCGTGCCGAACTGTTTACCGGCTATATCCTGCCCGATGACACCATGATTGTTCTTACCAATATCGCCCTGGGAGTTGATATATCGGACATCACAAAATTGACCAGAGAAAAACTGATAACTGCGTACAGTAAAGCCCGGTTGTATAACGGTAAGCCCTCGGATTATATTCCCGGCGTATTTACGGACGGTGACCGGCAGAACATTGACGATTACGCGACTTTATTGGGCAGCGAGGAAGAAGCCAAGCGCATTAAAAACCGGAGAAAATAATGTCAGAAGCCGAAGATGCTGGTTCTATAGTCTCTGAAATACGCCTTTCTCTTACCCAGATGGATAAAGACGCTCTTGAAGCGCAAAGGAAAATGGATAATCTCGCAAACAAGTTCAAACAACAGGGGCAAAACGCGGGCAAAGGTTTCGCCGGAGGGGTAAAGAAAGGGTTTGACGAAGTAGATCAGAGTGCCGCGAAATTAGGACGAAACATAGGGAAAAGCCTCGCGCCGCAAATGCTCGCACTACAGGCAGGAATAAAGATAATCCAGGGAATAGCGGGAGCGTTCAAAGACGCTTTTATGTCCAATGAAAAATTCGCCAATGGAATATCAGACCTTAAATCGTCACTAGGAGCAAGTTTTACAGCAGCTACAAAACCTGTAACTGATTTCTTTGCAAATTTAATTGAGAAAGCGGCAAAAAGCGCGAAGCAGGCAAAGTTGGTTCAAGACGCCCTTAAGCGCTTGAAAGAAGAAAGCGCATCTGCGGCTGATGTTGACTTAGGTACAAACCTTGAAGATACTCGTATGCAATATGAAGCGTTGACCAATAGGTTGATAGAATATGAAAGAGAATTAGTGTCAGTTGAGAAAGTGGCAAAAGCTAGCGGTAAATCAGGAGCTCTAGCAAGAGGAAGGCTTGGTCCGTTAAATAAAGAAATAGACGAAACAAAAGAGGCTCTTAAAGGATTAAAAATAATTCTTGACGACCTTGAAAATAAAGGTGAAGGCACAAAGAAAGACACACTTGATCTGTTTAGCCAAGCGCAGAGAGAATTTAATAAAGCGTTGGCAGAAACCGCTATTTTAGAAAACTCCAACGGCATAAACAGGAAACAAGCAATTGATTCCGAGGTATCTGCGCTCAATAACTATATTAATAAAATGGCGGAACTGATAACAAAAGATGAATTAAAAGGTACATATATAAACGAAGTGTTTGACCAACAGATCGCAAAAAGAGAAGAGTTGATCAAATTAGCGGAAGCGGAAGCGGAAAAAGAAGGCGAAATTAAAGCGCGTATTTCTGCGATTGAAAAATATAATCAAGCTGTACAAAAAGCACGGGACGCACAAAAAGCTGGTCTTATTGACGAGGAAGAGATGGAAAAACAAATCAGCGCGGCTCTGGAGCAACAATATAATGACTTGGAATCCATTATTACCCAGTACAAATTAATCACAGGGGAAACTGTTAACCTCCGAAATGCGACTGCGGAAGATGTGAAACAAAATAAAGATTTGCAATGGCTTATAGAGACTCGGGCCAAACAGGCGGAAACAATAACAAATCAGGAGATTGCTCAATTACGAGCGAAAGCATCAGTGGCAAAAACCGAAAATGAAAAGAATGCGTTGCTTTCTAAAGCGATAACACTTGAAAATGAAATTATTGAAAAGCAGCGCGAGCAAGAACGGATTGCCCTTCAAAACTCAGAATCCTTTAAGGCTCAAAGTGAAGATGTGAAAAACAAGATATTGGGGGATTTTGACCAAATTACTGAAGGCATGAAGGCATCACAGGAATCAATAGAAACCAACAAAGGCGGCGGTAGTTTGCTTGCTAACGCTTTTGGTATAAGTGATGAAAAACTTGGTCACATGATGCAGGTCGGCGGAGCGATGGTTGACGCCTTTGACAATATATCGGGCGCTATGCTGGAAATAAGCCGCCAACACGCCGAGGAACAAATCGCCATCATAGAAGAGGCGTTGCAAAGCACCCTCGACAGCATTGAAAAAGCACGGAAAGAGGCGCTCATTGCCGCTGGTTTCGCGGTTGCAAATAACGAAGAAAGCCTGGAGGCGCAACTTGAGGCCGCAAAACGTACCGGCGATGAGGTTTTGATTTATCAGACGGAACGGCGGTTGGAAGAGCAACGTATCAATGACGAGTATGACGCGCAGGCGAAGGCCGCCGAGGAAGAGGCCGCCAAGGAGAAAGCGGCGATAGCATTTAAGATGGCCAAAGAAGAATACGCCCTCAAAATGATTCAGGCGGTAAACTCCGGAATCATGGCGGTAATGCACGCATTGGCATCGCCTGTTCCGTGGCCGGTTGCGGTGGCTTTTGGCGCTGCGGCGGCGACCGCATCCGGGGTGCAGATCGGCCTGCTTGCCGCTAACCCGCCCAAGCCGCCCAAATTTGCCAACTCGGGCATAGTGCCTGGGAACAAATATGCAGGTGACCGGATGACCGCGCTGGTGGACAGCGGCGAGTTGATATTAAACCGCGCTCATCAGGACAATATCGCGAACCAGCTTACCAGCAATTCAGCCCCTGTAACCGCCACCATCTTTGTCATGATGGACAGCCGCGAAATTGCCCAAAGCACCGTTGACCTGGTCAATAACGGACAGTACACCATTAAAGTGAGGGCGCTGGCATGAACATTTACCACCGCAATGAAAAAGCCATATTTGTTGACAAGCCATCGGCTGATGTTGTGGCGCCGCTTGAAAACATTTACGACCCCATGCTGGAACTTACGGCGAAGTTTCTGGACAGCCGCGTAACGATTAAAGGCGTGTACGGCGACTCAATCGTAGCCGCGGACTCGCTGTGCATCGGTTACACTAACGCGGACAAGTATAAACTTACCACCAGAGAAGGGGAGTTTTCCGGCGGGATTGAAGGGCTTATAACCATCCGCGATTTCGAAACTATTTTTATTGACGGGTTTGAACTGGAATTATGGCATGATGACGATGAGGATAAAAGCCCACTGTACCTCGGCCATTTGTTCATCGGCCAGAAAACAACGATTCCCCGGTTCAGCCCTGAACCCGAAAGCGGCACGGCGTTGAACAGCACCTCTTCCCGATCATTCGGCGGCCAGGTATTCGGCATACGGCGCCGCTCGCTGGACCGTTTCGCCGTCAATTTCCCGCGTATCACCGCGTATGAGCGCGAGGTGATCAAAGAGTATGTTAATGCGGTGTTGACCACAGAGCCGCATATCATAGACCCGTATCCGCAGGCGCGGGAACAGTTTCCGCCCCTGTACGTTACCTTAAACGCTGAGGAAGCGGCGTTTACCAAACGCAACGAGGACGGGTTTTATTACACTGGTAGCCTATCATGGCAGGAGGCAAAGTAATGGCGATAGTACAACAAATCACGGAACCAACCAAAGATGACGCGAGCGTTGACGACTGGTACAAAATTATAGCCAGAACCACATTTCAGGGCGGCGGTTTCTTGAAAGTTATGCTGAGAAACCTCAACACCGCAGGGGAACCGGTTATAGTAAAGGGTTCCCGGCTTGAATTAAACGGGGCGTTTTTTGTCGCCCTCGAAGACGCGCCGGTTGATGGTCTTGAAGAAACAGACGATGAACGATGGGTTTTTATCTATGCCAGGTTCATGCCCAACGATGACCCGAACCAACCGGGCGAGTGTGTTTTTGAATACGGCGATGAGATGCCCGTATACGATGAAAGTAAATGCGCGTGGTACAATGAAAATCATGACCGAGCCATCGCCAAGATGTACAAAAGGTCTGACGGCTTATGGGGGAAAGTTTTATTACATGATTATGAAAATATGTTTGATGAAAACTTTACCGTCCTTCCGGACAGCGGCGGAACACTAACTGCGTCTGGCGGCATTAACGTAGGGCAGAATAACGCAACGAGGATTGAGGTTGATACGGGTGTTTACCTGTACGACTTAAAAGGCGGTAAAGGCGGCAGGGGCGGTTATCAACTTTGGAGCGGTACTCCCGGACAGGGAGCATATGGCGAGGAAAAGAAAGGTCATTTTATTTTTCGTCAAAAAACCCTCGTAGAAATGTCCGCGGGTGGAGATGGGGATGATGGGGAAAACGGACAAGGTGATTCAGGCGGCGGGGATTCAGAAAGCGGTGGCGGTGGTGGAGCATCCGGCGGTTCGTCTTATATATATGTTAATGGAACCATTATTATTGTTGAAGGAGGTTCCGGCGGTGGCGGATGCGGAGCAGACGGTACTGGTTCCGGCGGTGGTGGTGGCGGTGGCGGCGGCGGCGGCTATGGAATAGGAGGCAATGGTTCGAACAGCAGAGACGGTTGGGGCGGTGCTGGCGGGAATAATTTTATCGGCGGTGCTGGCGGGCGTGGCGATGGCTCTGGTGAAAATGGAGTATCCGGCGGCTCAGGATATTCTGGATTATCTCGATCAACCTATAATCGTCCCGGCGGCACAGGCGGCGGTAGATATACATTGCCAGGTCATTATTTTATCGGCGGTGCTGGCGGGCGCGGCGTAAAGAATACCACGTCAGGACGTTCAAAATTATTCAAACTGTGGGATTTTATACCGAGAGCAGTATAAATGAAAGAACTGTCCGTACTGGTTGAAATTGAATACTCCAGAGCATTAACCGCTATCCCTACCGCGTATCAACCGGGAATATGGCGGTACTGCCTGTATTTTACCGGTAGTTTACTGCCTTTTATGCAAGACACCTATAACCGTAAACGAATCAAGGTTAATAATGTCATCGTGGATCATATAGAGTATGTCAAGTTTGAAACCGTTAACGAAATGAGGGCGCAGCTTGCGGATAAAGACGACATGGGCGGCTGGGTGGATGGCGACAACATAGTGTATGTCCGCTTTCCGTTTATGAACCCGCCGTGTATGCACTATTCATTCCGGTACGGCGTCATGATGGGCTTTACCGACAATAGGCCGGTAATAATTGACGGCATCATGTACCGCCCTGGGCTGTTATCATCGCCGAAAGTTGAGCAGAGGGCGGATGCTTTTACTTATAACCGGATGAAATTTAATACCGCGACCGTTACCGTTGACAACACCAAGGGACAGTTTGACAACGCCGGTTTTCTGTTCGGCAATGAATTTAATGTGCTGGCGGCGAAGATACCGCCGGAAGATGAAAACGACGCGGCGCGGCGCCGGGTAAAACTGTTAGCGGAAGCGGAGAATAAACAGTTGATTCCGGTTAAAAAAACGGATGAGTACATAACATTGACGGGCAAAGACAAAGAACAACCGAAACCGCCGGTCTGGAAACTGGCGCAGTACTATATATCCAACATAACCGCGGGGCTGGGGGCGGCGACTTTTCATCTGAAGGACAAGCGGGAGCGGCTGGCGGCGAAGATACCAAACCGGCAGTATACAGAAGATGTGTATAAATATATTGACGACAAATACATCGACAAAGATATGCAGGAAGCCTACGGGAAGTGCTTTGGTGTTCCGGGTGTTTGTTTAGAAGACAAGAGAATTTTTGTTGACAAGAATGCTAAGCCTCTGGTTAATTGGGATCAATACCATTTCCGACTTTCTAGCCAAATAAGCCGGGTAGACCGCATACAGGTGAAGATGACCAGTGGGGAACTCCCGGACGGGAAAGGCGGTTTTACTCATGTTGACGGCTGGACGACAGTATACCAACGGGTAAAACCTAATGACGGTTCTCCCGATGATTGGGATGGATCATACCCACGTTGGAAGCCCGGTATCAGCATAGGGAAAGGTCCCGACTATTATCCCAATGGAGGCGGGGTTATTGTTAAGCAAGATACCGCTTTATTATCAGCCGGAATGATAACGCTCCCCTATGAAGTGGCGAAGAAGGACGGCAAGCGCGATAATAAAATCAATGATGTCCGTATGGACGGCGTTTTTAACGATCCCGGCAAAAGGGTCAAGGATAATGAATTTGTTACTCCGCTGGACATCATTAAAGACATACTCTATAAATACGCGAATACCCCCTATGACAAACAACGCTACAATTTCGAGATTGAGACTGAACTTGCACCGCTGAATGACTTTGAAATCGGCGTTTTCTTTGATAAGTCGGTTCCGGTTTACGAAGCGATTGAAAAACTACAGGGCGGGAGTGTTATCGGTTTCCAGTTTGGTGTTTATAGAGACTTATTTACCGCGCGGCTGGACAATCCCAACCGCGCAATAAGCAGAAAAATACACAACATAGAAATACTCCATTTGGACGAGGTTGAGGTTGACTGGAACGCCGATCTGTACGGTTCCTATACTGATATTGAGTATGCGTACAACTATGATGAAAAATCCGGGAGGCGGTGGATAGATAAAAGCAAGCAACGAAACATTCTGGAAAAGCACCGGCAGGAGAAAGACTGGAGCGTAAAGACTTTACTGGCAAAGGAAGAAGACGCTCAGAAGAAAAGCGATATTCTGCTGGAAGATTTTTCAGAGTTACAGCCAATGATAAAAAACATACAGTTGTCAGGGGAAAAATGGTTTGACTTGCGCGAATATGACATAGTAGAAATTGATTTCAGAATACCGGGCGAAGAGAGGGAAAAATATCCGCACCATCTTATCAGGCTGATTTCAGAAGTTGGTAACGGTCGTTTGGTAGCCGCGGGGAAAACAACAAACGAATATGTAACGCTTATAAATGATGAAAAGGAAACTGCCGGCAAAAGAGATTTTGTCGGTGAAATACGGTGTCAAATCCTGAATATAGAGACTGATACCCAAACAAACATTACCACTATAGACGTAAAGGTAAGACGCGAGATTGATTTATGGCCAGAAAGGGGTTCCGTCTTCATGGAAACGTATTAAAAATTGATATTTATAATTAGGAACACCTGAAAATATTGCGTTAACCAATGATTCAGCACTAGGGCAGACTATTATATTATTACCTTCAGCATACTGATTTAATAAATAGCGGTCATTTGAAGTTATCAAAAAAACCCCATTAATATCAGTATACGGGAATTTATTATAAAATCCATATTCTAATATCCAGTTATCATTTTCTTTCTTGTATACAACTCCATCTTTTGAATAAACCGGTATATCAGTCTTATCCATCAGATGGTTCTTGGGGTATATATATGACATTTTGTTATCTGCAAAAAATTCAAGATAACCATTATTACCTGGTTTCCTAAAATCATCTGAATAATACCACCGGTCCCCCACCAACCGCTGGTCAAGTGTTTTAGGAGGAGGAGGATCATCTTTTTTTTCATCCGGCGCTTGACAGCTTGAAAAAGCAAAGATAAGCAATAGCGGCGCTATAAAATACAGCTTTTTCTTCACGATAAAACCTCCTTAACTTTAATATAGCGACAACGCCGCTAAAAAGCAATAAAAAACCGCTTGACAATACGCCAAAAACGGGTAAACTGGAATTATAAGTTGCTGACCGATATGCGGAGGCGACACCTATCCTTACGGGAAAACCGTGGGGCGAGGTGTCGCCTTTTTTATTTTCCGGCAAGGTTTGGAGTAAAACATGGCTAACGTCGTAGGGCAAAGGCACGAGATCTACAAATACCAAAGGGTAGAAGACATAATTCCCCGGAAAGGGGAAATTATTATCGTCAATAACACCCCCGATTATGGGGTATCCCCGGTAACTTTTGTGGGAGATGGTTTTAAGACCGTGCAAACCCTTTACCGGGAGTGGAATAACGGCGTGGGATCGCCTTTCCGCACCGCCGCGGCTCAGGACGTAATAGACACCGAGCTAAAAACCGCCCTTGCTACCGAAACCTCAAAACGGAGGCAGGGAGATAAAATTACCCTGGCCGCCGCAAAGTCCTACACCGATGAGGCGCAGTTGGCGACACAGACGTGGTTGCGCGCCCAAAATACCGTGGAAGATTTATCTACCATTACCGGCTTGAGCAACAAAATAAATTACCTTTGCCGGGTAATAAAAGATAAAAATGATGAGAGAGATAATAACGGGGTGTACCAGGCTATAGCAGGCTGGGAAGGTGAGCCGGTATGGTCATTCTTTGGCGACAACTCTGATTTTATAGACGAAACCGAACTTGAAGACCGCCTTGATGAACACAATACCGATGAAACCGCGCATGAAGACATCCGGGAAACCATCGCCGCGGTAAAACAAAATCTGCAAAGTCAAATAAGCGCACTTCTGCCGGAAGGTATAGAAAACCTGCCGGAATTACTGGAACAAAAAGCTGATAAAGAACGTGTTAATGAACAACTGGATACCCTTGTTACCTATGTCAATGAGCAATTAAGCACAAAGCTGTCGCTCAGTAATGCGGATGAGGTTGCAAACAAAAGATTCCTGACGAATATCTTATTCCCGGTCGGCAGAGGTATTACCATCGGCATAAATGACCCAACGCCAACCGAGATGGGCTGGGCGGGAGTTTGGGAGAACTGGAGCGGCAGGGCCGAAGGATACCGGCTGGGGGCGCTGCCTTGGCCGTACAGTAAATATGCGGCTAATACCGCCTATGCCGCCAACGCCTTTGTCATCAACCCGTTAGCCAGCGGCTGGGGCATTTACCGGGCAACCGCCGCGATAACCGCCGCCAATAACACGGTATTCAACCCCGCGCAGTGGACGCTGGTACTCGCATTGGCAGAGGGAGAGCATATCCCTTACCGGCTGTTTGCCGCTACCGCTGTTTTCGCGGTTAATGATCTCGCGGTCAACTATTGGGCAGACAACTATGTGCCGACGCAGGCAGACTACGCGGCTAATGTGGCTTATGCGGCTGGAGCATATGTCAGGGTGTTGGTTGATACCGGGCATTGGAAAATATACAAAGCCATCGCCGCTATTACGGCGCCGAACAATACCGCGTTTAACCCGGCGCAGTGGGAATTGGTGTATGAAGCGCGGCAGGGCTATAAAGGGGTGTTTGCGTGTACTGCCGCGAACACCGCGGCGAACCCGCCCGTACTCAACCCCGCGCAATGGAAACAGATAGGCGACCTTGTACCTGCTTATGAGTATTTACCATTTGTAAGATACGCGCAAAACGCAAACTATACCGCTGATACTTATGTAATCTGGCACTTACCCGGCAGCGGCTGGGAATTGTTTAAGGCAAAAGCGGCGATAACCACGGCCGCAGAACAGCTTGATCCGGTGTTATGGGAAAAATATAAGCAGGGCGAAATAATCGAGCGGCGGTTTTTGCAGGATTGGCTCGATGACGATTTTGAGATTGGTCACATAATCGAGGACGGCGAACACGCCGGATTGTGTGTCCTTGAGATGGTAACAAGGGGCGGGACTTTCCCCAGCTATGAAGGTGGAAACAGACCACGCTTTATAGATGGCGGTGTCGCTGGTGACATGGCAAGGAAATTAACAGGAATATTTGGCGCAAATTCGGTTAACCCCTTTACTGGAGGGGCATTTTATGCAGAATACCATTCCTATCATCGGGCTGATGGTGGCGGTAACTGGTCGCTGTATACAATTACCCTTGACTCCTCTCTTGTTATGACCACCGGCCCTGAAAATTCACCCCGCACTTTTTCCGTGAAGTTTTGGCGGCGCGTAGCTTAAATAAGACCTTTTGTTTCCGGCATACACGGTGATATGATCCGCGAAATCTACGGACAAATAGGTAAGGTTTGGGCAGGTAATTGGACACTGCCGACAAATACCGG
>Ga0268262_10001192_pt1 | contig 32892 bp, 31 predicted proteins | sample TergutNc150P3_FD_190354 | JGI IMG/M metagenome (GOLD analysis project Ga0268262, IMG submission 190354) | Nasutitermes corniger P3 segment gut microbial community from laboratory colony in Florida, USA - Nc150 P3 (SPAdes) (version 2) | ecosystem: Host-associated > Arthropoda: Insects >... | reverse complement strand
CTCATTTACAAGTTGGGGAATATAGTCCACAATTAAATTATGAGAATATGGGAACCGTAACAAAGACAATCAAATCAGCGAAGCACATAGGTTCGGCGCCGGAGCGATTGGGTTTTGTTCATCCACATGGCTTCGCCGTGCATTCTTTGCGACCGCGGCACGGACGGTGCTATCCGGCAAGCCGGATAGCTTAGCTAAAGCTCGCCTCATTTTGTTCAGCTGGGTTGAATTTTGTGGCGCCGGAGCGTGTTGATTTTTTCATCTGCACGCCTTGACGGCGTGCGGTTTATTGCTCCCCCGCGCGGATTCGGACCACGGACCCAGTGGTTAACAGCCACTTGCTCTGCCAGCTGAGCTACAGGGGATATTTACTACAATTTATTAAATTTCGGGGAAAATGTCAATATGTTGAGGGGGCGAAAATCGATAAAAAAACCCCGGAGAAAGGAGTAACTCCGGGGTAAAGGGAAAAAATAGGAGGAACGTGATACAAAGTGAAGCTTACTGAATATATAACCATAGTTGGGATGGAAGGTTACATAAAATAGGGATTATTTTGCCTTTAGGTCGTGAATAAAATGTTCGTAGGCGGCTATTGTGGCGGCTAAAATTATGTCCTGTAGAGCGCCCCTGCCGCCTTGGTCTGCGCCGTCCATTATGTATAGATTCCTTAAAATCGCCTCTAAATCTTCGGCTTTGCAGGAAGGATCGTTGGCTAGACGGCGTTCTAAACCCCTTGTTTCTTGCTCGAAAACCTCTTTGTACTTTATTCCCTGCCATTCGTCGCTAAGAGCCACTTTTTTCTCCGAGACATGAGGCTTTGGGGAAATACTTTTTTATCGTCTCTTTTAAGCCTATGGGTTGTAATGTAAAAACAAGAGCAATCGGAAGAATCAACATTTGGTCTGTAAGATTATCTTGATAAAAAGCAGGCAGGAGCTTAAGAAGCATCGATATAATTACGCCCAAGACTGAAAGAAGCCATATTAGTCTTAATAACTCGCCGTAAATTTGCAGTTTCTTTTGATTTTTGGTTATCGCATAACATATTCCAAACGGAACTGCGACAAGTAATATAGGAGTACAGAAAATCATGTTTATGTTTTGATAGGTGTAATCGTGATTTGTAAAAAGATTCATAAAATACAAAAGAACGGCTATTAAACCGAAAAATAATCCGCATAAACTCATGCTGATTCCTGCCAATACTCTGCCTGCCCTAACATCTTTTTTCTGTAAAAAGAAAAAGAAGGCGAAAACGGCGGATAACACAAGACTGAATAAAAGTTCCCATACCCATTGTTTGTGCGGTTTTTCCAAAACAGGGGGGCGCCCTATCGCTTGATTTACAATTTCAATTGACGATACAAGTTTACGCTTTTTGCCGTTAATATCGGTGTACCAGAAATCTTCTATTTTATTACCAACGGCGGAAGGAAGAAACATTTCTTCCCAAACTGTAACGGGATTATCAATAACTTGTCCCATCAAAAAACTTAAAAACCAGTCGGCTACGGGCGAAAAATATGTGTGCCGCCGAACATGGTCGCGTAATGTAAAATTGGTGTATTTATTTTCAAACTCTTCCTTAAACTGCCCGTCTGTCGCAAGATCGATTATATCTCTTATTCTTGTTGAACAATTATCCCTAAAATGATGGTAATAATAATCGCGGTTTTCGGGAAGAATATTTTTTACGGCAAAATCTCTAACCTTTAATTTAGTTTCGGGAGGAAGATCTAGCGTGTAAATTGTTACGTCACGGTTGGTTAATTTATAAATATTTAAACTTCTTTCAGAGTTAGAAGCTCCGCAGCTGTACAGTAATCTTCCAAATGCAAAGTTATAGAAAAAATTCTCGTTATCAAACGAAAATATTCCGTAATCATAAAAATAACCGGTATTATTGTAAGAATCTTCTATCATCAAGGCGATATGCCCCCACCAAAAATACATTTGGTCTCCGGGTCCCATAACGGCGACTTTAATCGTAAGATTATCTCCCTGCGCGAAAAGGTTTGCGCCCAAGAGAACGGTTAATAACAATAATAAAAATACGGTTTTCTTAATCATATCTTTAGTGTGCATTATCATTAAAAGTTTTTCAATATGTTTAACGTTTTGATTTGCGTAAATTTAACGCCAAATTCACCTGAGCGATACTTATTTCAAGACGGGACGCTATTTCTTCGGGGGAAAGCCCTTCATTGGCAAGCGAGTCAATAGCGCTGCGAATCTGTTTTTTTGAAGGTGGTTTTTGAACAGGGGGAACGGCTTGTATCGTTTTATTTTCAGTTTTTACGGGAACTATAACAGGTTCACTTGCCGGCAGTTCCAATGACAATTGACGCGATTTCATGGGATGTTCAGTTTGTAACGGCGGCGGCGGATTATAAGGCGGCGGTTCTTCGGAGTTTTTTAAGGCGGAACGAACTCCTCGCCCAAGATTTGTATAAAGCGTATCGCGCGAGGGTTTCATATCCACAGCGTTTTTATATTCTTCTATGCGCTTTTCGGTATCTTCCTGTATTTTTTTCAGTTTTGAAATACTGTCTTCTATAAGCTGCAAGTTTCTGTCCGTAACCGAATTAATATCGCCTATTAATTGGGCGACTTCTTTCCTGTGTTCTTCAAGCCCTGAAGCGGGCGCTTTTGTTTTAACATACCATTTTAAATAAAAAAACATTACAAAACAAAGAGCAAGACAAATAATTGATACTATAAAAAATATATACATAATTTTTTCCGAATTAAAGACTGATATCTATTTTATGACCCAAATATGGATCCCGTAAAACAGCAAGATGCGCTTCTTCCTCATTCTCTTGTTTTTTTCTTTCTTCGTTCTTACCGCCCGAATTATGTCTCTGCCCGTGCTGTTCATGATCTCGATCTTTAACCTTCTCTATTCCTTCTCCCGTGTTTTGAGTTTCATTTACCTGCTGAACATGTTCTTCCGTTTTGCGTTCAAACTGCGCGCCTTGTATTGCCTGATGAAGCGTTTGCCCCTCTTTTTGAGCGGCTTGGGTTTTCCCAACCTTGTCAACTTGGGAAAAAATAGTTTGCAGATCAATTGGAGTTATAGCCATCGAGTCCCTTCATAGCAAGCTCGTCAGGTTCTTCATATTTTGCCGCTTTGACAAGCCCTTCCTCCAGAACAAAGGTTACCCCGCGGTACTCTGTTCGTACGTCTTCTTTAACGTCACGGATAAGTATTTTTACACCAGGCCATACTTTTGTAGACGCGGACACTTTTCCGCGAACTTGCACTTGGTTCATGAATTCCTGAACTTTTTGTATACCATCATTAGCTTCTTTTAATTCATCGGTTAATACTTGCCTGCGTTCCATTAATTCCTGCAAGTACGCTTCTTTGTCATCAGGCAAAGTTTTACGCTGTTTCTTTGTATTAATTAAATTTTGTAAATCCAACTTCATTGCTTCAAGCTGTTCTTCGGATGTTGTTTTTATAGCTTGAAGTCGCTCCAATTCCAATTTGCTGTGAGGATTAAAACCGACTTCGCAGATTGTTTCTGTACCGCTTGTCGAGTTGCCCAAAACTTTCGCGTTTATTTCCTCGCCTGCGCGTAAACGTCCGCCCATGATATTGGCGCGTTTGCCCATACAAACAATGCTCTTTATCGCGTCAACATTCGAGTTGATAATTCCGTCTGTAACAACAACCATATTGCCTGCTTCTACATTGGCGTTTTCCATAAAGCGAGACCAAATTGAACGCCCCGCGCGAATCTTGCCTCCGCTCTTGCCGTTAACACCCTGATAAATGATTATATCGCCTTCCGCGTCAAGTTCCGCTTTTGATACAGTTCCTTTTACTTCTATATTACCGGCGGCTTTTACCGAGAAGCTGTCTTCTACGTTGCCTGTAATAATAACCGTTCCAAGGAAAATAATATTTCCTGTTTTAAGATTAACGTCACCTTCAACGGTTAAGACCGGTTCTACGTTAATTTTGCCGTTAGCCATTATAACTTGCCCGTTAATATCGGAAATAATTTGATCGTTAGTGTCGTTTGTATGTACATTTGTTCCGACAGGCAGAGGAATATCGCTTCCGGCTCTTGCCGGAAGAATCTTTCCTGTAACTGTTTTCCCGTCTACGCCGTCTTCGGGAGGCACTTTTTTAGCAAGCGGCTGATTTTGAACAACGTTCTGAATAATATTCAGTTCTTTAAAGTTTACTTTACCGTTAGTTCCTTCTTTTAATTTAATTTGAGTTTGATCTGTCTCAAATAAATATTGAATGTACGCATCCTTTCCGTTAACAGGTTTTAAACCTTCGGCTATTTCCACTTTTTCTCTGTAAACAGGTCTGTCTACCAGTTCAACAAGGTAATCTTCTTTAACTCCGTGATATACTCGATTTTGCACAAGCAAACTTTTATACGCGTCAACACTTAAATCGGCTCCGCCTTCATTAGGCGGAGTAACTGTAGCATAAACGTGCATCTCTCCGTCATCAACTTCGATATTAACCATAGCGTCGGCAGGAGGATCATGTTTAAAATCCGCCACCTTTACATAAGTTCCGTCGGCTTTATCTACAAGTTTTTCAACTAATCTGTCATCGTAATTCTGTATATTTCTGTTTTGAAGTTCCTGTATCGCGTAACCTGAATATACTCTTTTACCGTTACCGACAGGAGAAGTAACTTTAAGAAAGACTCCGTTAGCCCAACATCGTACAAAAGCGTCTCCGTCTTTATCTTGAATAACTTCAACATTTTCAGCTTCTTCGTCAACAAGAGCTTCTTTTTCCTGTTTCTTCTTTTTAAGCTGAGTTCGTTCATAGGCGCGTATTACCCAGTCTTTTTTTCCCGCCCCCATGAATCCTGTTGTACCTCTTTCCAGAATTTCATATTCAAGGCGGCGGACGGACGTATCAAGCAAAGTAGCGGCTTCATTTACAGCCGCTTCCAAAGTAGGACCCGACGCGTCTACAGATCTTATCGCTCTGTCGTTTTCCAGATGCTCTTTTACAATTTCCTGCAGCTGGAGAAAATCGATCATACAATACCTTTTCTAATATTCGTTAATTTTGATCTTAAATGCAGAATCGCCTTGGAATGAAGCTGGGAAACTCTGGATTCTGTTACCTGCAAAACGCGTCCAATATCTTTTAGTGTTAAATCTTCGTAATAATACAATACGAGTATTTTCTTTTCCTTGTCGGGAAGTTCGTTTATCGCCTCTACAATGACTCTGCGAATTTCATCGTTAACCACAACAACATCGGGATTCATGCTGGAAGGAGATTCTATACTGTCGCCGATAGACACCTTATCGTTATCATCGCCTGAGTACCATAAATCGTTTAACGAAATTATTGAGGTGCCTGAAATTTTTTGAATTACTTTCATGTACTCTTGTTCATCTATGCCCATAGCGCCGGCTATTTCCTGTTCCGACGCTGTTCTGCCCAAATGAGCTTCCAAAGATGAAATTGTTGTTTCTATTTCACGGGTTTTCTGCCTGACGGAACGAGGAACAAAGTCAATTAAACGAAGTTCGTCAAAAATAGCGCCTCTTATGCGCGTAACGGCGTAAGTTTTAAATTTTACATTTTTTTCGGGATCGAATTTGTCAATCGCGTCAATAAGACCGAAGACACCGTAGCCTACAAGGTCGTCAAATTCAACATTGTTGGGCATACCAACGGCTACTTTTCCGGCAACATATTTTACCAATGGGGCGTACTGTTTTATAAAAGCTTCTCGTATCGCAGGATCCCGGCTCTTCCGGTACTGCTGCCAGAGTTCCTCTTCTGTCTTTTCTTCCGGCATTCCCAAACCTTTCCTTTTTATTCTTTACTTAACACTGTTCTAATGCCTTCCGCCAAAGCTTGAGGTTCAAAATCACCCTTCAAAGCTTGAGGCTTATTGCCCTTGTATTGACCGCGATCAGGAGCATCCGGTTCTTCCATGGGAACAGGACCCGGCGAAGGCACCGAAGGCATCGAAGGCATCGAAGGCTCCGCTGCTGCCGCATTTTGGGCTCCGCCTGATGAAAAATTGGATGAGAACGCCATTGCCATCATATCCAAATCAGGCAATCCTCCCAACCCTGAATCATCCCCATCGCCAATACTTGGAGTAAATTGCGGTTGAAAAGCCGGCGTTTTTTCAGCCGCCGTTTTCTCAAAAACGGATGTATCATTAAAGCCGCCCGGACTTGAGTCCGCGCCTGCGCCAAATGGAACACCCCCAACTACTCCTGAATCATTGTAACCTGTTTCTTTATTTTGGTCTATACCCCCATCAGATATTGAGAAGTCGATACTTGGGGAAGAAGTTTGACGGGGTGAGGAGGAAAGGCTGTTTTCAGCGATTCCGGGTCTGAAAACACCCGAAACCAAGTCGTCAATATTCCCCAATTCATAGGTATCGCCCTGATTAAACAATTCCGGCACGGCATATTCCCCCATACTGTCCATAGCTATACTTATATGCCCTGCGGATTCAGCGTCTTCGGAAGGAGTTTCTTCTATATTACTTATATATAAAAGCTCAGGGAAAAAACTGTTTATTAAAAAACGCAGTCCAAAGCCTAATCCGAAGAAAACAAGGGAAAAAACAAGCGCTCTTAGAAAAATATGAACCGCGCTTACGCCTGAGACTATACCGAGAAGAACTGAAGTAAACAGAGCGAAAATTGCGGCTGCAAATCCCCATTTAAAATTTATCACAGTTTGCCTCTTTTTCCTTTTATCCGTTTATATCCTGCGGAGACTTAAAGAGCCTTTTAAGCATTCCGCCGAAACCGGCAGTGTCTACCGGTTTGTTCCTGTCCATGCGGTCTACTATATGTTGAACGCAAATACTCGCCTTGCATTTTGGATCTACTACCATAAAGGGTTTCTGCCTTAAAACCGCATGGGAGACCGATATGTCGTCGTAAATAAATCCAAGATAATCCAATTTTAAGTTTAAGAATTGTCCCGCAATATTTATCATTCTGTCGGCGACGCTTTTCGCCTGAGCCGCTCCTTTCGCTCGGTTTACAACAAGTTTTAACCCCATGTTAACGGAGTCGTATTCAGTGGCGATAATTTTGATAATACCGTAAGCGTCGGTAATAGCGGTCGGTTCGGGGGTGGTGATAATTACAGCGTCGTCGGCGGCGGCGATAAAGTCCAAAACGTTGCTGGAAACGCCCGCGCTTGTGTCTATGATGATTATATCGGCGTTGGAAAGAGAATCAAGTTCCGATATAAAAACTTTTCTGTCTTCTTCGCCCATGTTGGCAATTTGAGAAAAGCCGGAAGCGCCCGCTACAATCGAAATTCCGTATTCGGTTTCCACAAGAATTTCCCTGATTGTTTTTTGTTTTTTAATTACATGGTAGAGGTTGTATTTTGGAATCATGTTGAGCATAACGTTAACATTGGCAAGACCAAGGTCGGCGTCCATTACAACAACTTTTTTTCCCAGTCTGGCGAAAGCTAGAGCCATGTTAACGGAAAGGTTGGTTTTTCCTACGCCGCCTTTGCCCGAAGTAACGGTGATAACACGGGCTTTATCAACTGTTTTTACATTCGCCTTTGGGGACGAAGAAGTTTTCGACGAGCTTGCGCCGCCGTCTTTTTTCCTTTTCATTATTTCCCGCAATTTCTCAGCTTGATCATCCATGCTTAACCCCTATTTATCTCCATTTAAATTGATCCGCTTCACCGGATGGAAAACGTTTTTCTATTTTTTCACGGTTTACCTTAAAACCGTCAAGATTAATAAGAAAATGCACAACTGACGCTCTTCTTATATCCTCAGGAACTCCTTGCCCATTAGTAACAAAAGAAATACTTTTTCTTTTTTCGGCAAGAGCCGAAATTATATTTCCATAACTGTCGGTCTCGTCCATTTTTGTAAGTATAATCGATTTATAATTAAAAGGCTCAAACTGCCTCATTATAACTTCTATATCGCTTGCTTTTGTCGCCGCGCTTATAACAAGATGATATTCCGTATTTTTCGGGCATCCGTCAAGCATTTCTTTCATTTCGCCTATCTTGGACGAGTCTTTGGGGCTGTTGCCGATAGTGTCAATTAAAACTAAATCGGCATCATCGCCGAAAAGCGCAATTTCTTTTTTTATATCCTGTTTGTCCATAGCGCAGTAAACAGGGATGCGCATAATGTCGCCGATTTGTTCAAGTTGTTCTTTGGCGCAAATACGGAATGTGTCAATTGTTATCATTCTTACATCGACGGCGGGAATTTCTTCAGTCCCGATTCCGTAAATAGCCGCAAGTTTTGACACCGTAGTTGTTTTTCCCACTCCCGTAGGACCTACAAGAACCATTATTCTTGGTTTGCGTGTAACGGCTTCTTCTTTATAAATGCTGATGCTATCCCCTATCCATTCAAGAAGGCAATCTTGCACTACATTAAAATTATCCAGTTGTTCAAGAGACAATTCTTTTCGCAGTCTTTCAATCATTCCTTCAATATATTTCTCGGAAAAATCATTGCTTTTTAACAATTCAACGGTACGGACAAAAGAGGGATGATCGTCTTTTTTGCCCGTATTTTCCACTTTTTCTTTTATCTCTTTAAGAGCATCTAAAATCTGCTGTGAAGCTTCTCTGCCGCTTGCCGATATTTCGCCGATGTTCTTTTTGGCGGCGGCGATAACTTTTTGTTTTTCGTGTTCAAGGTTTTTTTCGGCAAACAATTCTTCAGGCGAAATACCCAGTGCGTTATGCGCTATCGGGGAGCGGGGATTATAATCATGTGTTGCCAAATTATTCTGCCTTTGCGGGGTAAAATAAAATTCAACCTGAACGCCGGGCTTTGAAAACATACCCAAGAATCCGCCGAACCTAACCTCCTTCTGACTTAAAATATGGAAAGGACGATTGTACTTTGAGGCAATTTTTAATTCGCAATCCATTCGGCTGTCGCCCTGTTCGATATACTTCTCCATTTTACTGCTCCGTTGTAGTATCTTCTAATCTTATCATCCCCACCGCTTCAGGAATAACGCCTGAAACAATTTCGGGGACAGAAAGAACCGCCAAATCCGGCAGTTCTCGATCTGTTGAATTTTTAACAAGGAAACGCGCCTGCTCGGAACAAAGAATTACAGGCATCCATCCCTTTTCCTTAACCGCCTTGACCGCTTTTGCAACCGCGGAAATCCAGAGTTTTTGCGTATTAGGATCAAGCGCGCAAACCATGCCGGAAGCGGTTTCGTATTTTGCGTCGATGATTTTCTGCTCAATAGATGGATCGATTGTAAGAACACGCAGTTTTTTGTCTTCATCGGCGTATTGATCGCATATCTGGCTTGCGAGAGCCTGACGGGCTTTCTCGGTAAGGAACCAGATGTTTTTGGAAATAGGAGCGTAATCGGCAATCGCTTCAAGAATTGACACAAGGTTGCGGATAGATACTCTTTCCCGCAACAAGCCGTGAAGAATTTTTTGTATCTCTGTTACGCGCAACCCTTTGCCTTCTCTAAGCGCCTCGTCAACAACTGCGGGATAATCCTTGCGAAGGGTATCAAGAATAAGTTGAGTATCCTGCAAGCCCAGAATATCTGCGGCGTGGTGACGGATAATCTCCGTTAGGTGAGTGGCGATTATTGAAGGAGGATCAACAACGGTGTAACCGGCGCGTTCGGCTTCGTCTCTCCTGTCTTGCTCAATCCATATAGCCGGAATTCCAAATGCGGGGTCTATTGTCTTTTCGCCTTCTATTTCCGATGTAACTGTTCCCGGATTAATACACAGATAATTCCCAAGACGTATTTTGCCGCGCCCTGAATCCACTCCCTTAATTTTGAAGCAGTACTCGGAAGGAGCGAGCATGGAGTTGTCGATTATGCGCACTTTGGGAATAACAAGCCCAAGGTCGTATGCGGACTGGCTTCTTACGCCCATAACTCTTTCAAGAAGTTCAGCGCCTTTTTCTTTTTCAACTAACGGCACCAAGCCATAACCAAGCTCCAGTGAAAGAGGATCCAACGGAACAACGGGAGGAAAGTCAGCGGCTTTTTCATCTTTATGCTCTTTTGCTTTTATAGCTTGTTCATTAAAAATAATAGCCTTTTTCTTGTTAACGCCTGTCTTGTACGCATGGTATGCGAGCAATCCCGCCATAGGAATAAGCACATGCCACGGGAAACCGGGCAACAATGCGAGGACTACAAGAACGGCGGCGCATATCCAGTAAACAAGCGAGTCGCGTTTTAAAAGCTGGTCTACGATTTGATCCGAGAAAACGCCTGTAGCTGCGGCTCTTGTAACAACAATACCCATTGCGACGGAAATAAGAAGAGCGGGAAGCTGTGTAACAAGTCCGTCGCCTACGGCAAGAGCTATGTAAGTGCTTACTACATTTTGTTCGCCGTACATGGCGGAGCCGATAATGAACCCGCCGAGCATTTCAACAATTATAATAAAGATTCCAACCTTTACGTTACCTGAAATAAATTTACTCGCTCCGTCCATCGACCCGTAATAATCCGATTCTCTTTGTATCTGGGCTTTTCTTGCCTGCGCCTCTTCTTCCGTGATAGCTCCCGAACTGTATTCGGTGTCTACCGCCATCATTTTTACGGTCATACTGTCCAATGTAAAACGAGCCGCGACTTCCGATACACGGGTCGCTCCCTTTGTGATAACTATTACCTGCACGGCGATAATTATGATAAAAATGATAAGTCCGACAACGATACCCTGCAAACCGCCCGATCCGACTACGAAGTTGGAGAAAGCTCTTATCATTTGCCCGTTAAATCTGGAACCCTGCGTAAGAATAAGACGAGTAGACGAAACGTTTAACGCGAGACTGAATACTGTAGAAACAAGCAATAACGTAGGGAACAGGTTGAAGTCGGTCGGTTTCTGCGTGTAAATAACGATAAGAAGTATCATCAGAGAGAAAATTAAGTTAACCGCCATAAGAGCATCCAGAATGACAGTGGGCAGCGGCAGGATAATCGCAAGAACGATAGTGATCACCGCTACAGCGGGAAAACTGTCTTTCAAAAAGCCCATTGCGTCGCGTGTATTACCGGAGTCTAATGCTGAATCAGCCATTTATACCTCTCATGCGCTCATCCTTCTGCGCCGTTCTTCGTTAAGACGCCAAACCTTACTGAAAATTACAGCTACCGTGTTAATATACGCCGCAGGAACGACGTCGCCTATCTCGGTCTCACGGTACAGAGCCCAAGCGAGCGGCTTATTTTCCACTAACGGAACTTCGTGCTCTTTGGCTATTTCCCTGATTTTTGCCGCCATTTCATCTGCGCCCATCGCCACAACGATAGGTCCGTCTCTCATATAACTTTCATCGTACTGCAAAGCCACCGCAAGGTGTGTCGGGTTTGTAATTACAACGTCCGCTTTTGGAACAGCGGTATTGATATTCTGCCTTAACATCTCACGGAAGCGGGCGCGAATTCTTGATTGTACCTGCGGATCAGCTTCGTACATTTTCATTTCTTCTTTCATCTCATAACGGGTCATCTTGTGTCTTTCCCGGAAACGGAACCGCTGGAAAAAATAATCCGCTATCGAAAGAACAAGCATTAAAATGGCGACAACTATTATCATTCTTATCGCTATTGATCCAACCAGTGTAAGACCTCTATAAACATCTGTTTTTTGCAAATTAAGCAATTTATTAATATCTGAACTTATGAATATATAAGCGACAACTCCGATAATCGCTATTTTTATCAGCGACATACCAAGTTTAACCAATCCGTCAATGGAAAAGATTCGCTTAAAATATTGTCCGAACCTAGGTACAACTTTTGTAAAATCCGGCGTAATGGGTTTTGTTGTAAACAGCCAACCGCCGATTTGCACCATGTTGGAAAATACCGCCGAGACAACGGCGACTATCAGAATCGGCACAACAAGCCGCATGAAAAATATAAAAAAGTTCCCGGCAATGAGACGGTCTTTTATCGGGTCCAGTTCTACCGCCCGCATGAAGAAGAACCGCATCATTTCAACGCAGGTTTTAAACATGGAAGGCGCCATAAAAAGCAGTAACAGAGCGGGAAGCAATAAACCTATAGCGCCTACAAGCTCTTGGCTTTTTACAAGCTGACCTTCTTCTCTTAATCTTTTTAATTTATGTTCGGTCGGCTGTTCTGTTTTACCGGGAGCGTCTTCGTCATTACTGTCGGAGAACCACTGTAAGTCGATTATAAGCGGAGAGAAAATTATTTGTGTTCTTTCATATTCGTCATACATCAGTATGTCCCTCCCGTAATCTGCCGCCCAATTTGAATATAGAGGGTTTCAATGTTTCTAAAACCGGAATCAATTACACGGCTAAACGCCTCGATCATAAACGGGAGAGAAGCGAAAATAAGCAAGAAGGCGGTAGTAATTGAAATTGGGAAACCTTCGGAAAGAATATTTACTTGAGGAGCGGCTTTTGATATAAGCCCTGTAGTTAACGACGTTAAAAACAAAGTGCCAAGAATGGGGAGCGAAATAACAATGGCGTCTACAAACAAGCGTGAAAGACCGGACGCAAACATAGCGACTACGTTTTCCCTTCCGTCAATCAAAGCCATAACATTGATCGATTGCACGGAACGCCAAAAACCGCCGAGAAAAAGTTGATGAAAGCCGCCGATTGTTACAAAAATAAGCATGGATACCAAGTTAAAATACTGTCCCATAAGCGGGTTTTCAACCTGCGCTACGGGATCGAAAGTTTCCGATGCTCCAAATCCCATTTGCAGAGAAAAGAATTGTCCTGCGGTAGCAAAAGCGGCAAAAATAACCGTTAAATAAAAACCCATAATTATGCCGATTATTCCCTCGCCGATAAGAAGCATCATAAAGCGAAGACTGAATGTCTCATAACGCAAATCGCTCAATGTGCCTCCCGGAAGGGTAACAATGCCGTTAGGTGAATTAACAGCCATATAAACTTCCGCTGTGGGAAGAACGGCGAAAGCGGCTAATCCCGCAAGAGCTATCTTTGCGGTTTGAGGAATAGCGTCGGACGAAAGAATAGGGGCGGTTTGGATCATGGCGAACGCTCTTACCGCTATCAGCAGAAAGACAGGTCCAAAAGAGAGAATATTCTGTAAAACCGCGTTTTCTATCACCTGTTACCTCGCCATCTCAGGAATTCGCATAAATAATTGTTTTGTATACTCCCCAAGGGACGTAAACATAAACCCGCCCAACAACGCAAGCACTCCAAGAATAACAAACAACTTTGGAACAAACGTAAGCGTCTGCTCCTGAATAGATGTAGCGGCTTGAAGTATCGCTACAACCAGACCAATCGCCAACGCGGACAACAGAATAGGAGCGGCAAGAATAATTGTTTCTAATATTCCCTCCCGTAAAACTGTTACCACATCGCCGATACTCATTCATTGCCCCTTAATAAAATGAACGGACTAATTGATCCGTCAATAATCCCCACCCGTCTACAAGAATAAACAGGACTAACTTAAATGGCATGGAGATCATTACAGGAGGGAGCATGATCATACCCATGGACATAAGCGCGCTAGCGACAACAAAGTCAATTACAATGAACGGAATAAAAAGCAGTATTCCTATCTTGAACGCAACGGTAAGCTCATTAAGAATAAACGCCGGAATTAAAACATAAGTAGGAACGTCAGCTAACGTATCGGGACGGTCAAGCCCTCGCATTGCCATAAAGAGTCTTATGTTTTCAGGGCGGCTGCTCATTTGCCTGTACATAAAAACCCTTAAAGGAGCTTCCGCTTCTCTGTAGGCGTTCTCAACAGAAAGCGTGCCGGCGGAAAGCGGCTGTACGGAATTAGTATAAATAGCGCTGAACGTAGGCCACATGATAAGCACGGTAAGAAAAAGCGATATGCCTAAAATTACCTGATTGGGAGGAACCTGCTGTAATGAAAGCGCTCGTTTAATAAAATCCAAAACGATGGAAACACGCAAGAAACTTGTCATTAATATAATAATACTAGGAGCGAGGGAAAGAACTGTCAGCAAAAGCAGCAACTGCAATGAAAACGCCACTTCCTGTCCGCCCTGCGGATTTCGTACGGTCAAGTCGATAAAAGGGATGGCGGGAGGTCCCGGAGGCTGAATTAAATTCATCGTCCCCTGCACCGATCTGTCGGGAAATTGCTGCTGCGCGTTAGCTGAAACAGGCAAAAGAACAGACAAAACAGCGAATAAAACAAGCGCAGCCAATTTATAGTTTACTATTGTTACGCTCATCACATCCCCTTTAGCCTTTCACGGCGTTTGCGGATTTCGTCTATGCCGGAAGAATGTGTTTGAGCCGGAGTTCCAAGCCGGCGAATAATCGATAAAAAATCGGGGAAACGATTTTGAGTCTCCGCGCTTTTCTTTGAATCTTCAAGGAGCATTGCGTCTATAACTTCTTTTTCTTCTATTTCGCTTATAAGATTTACTCCGCCTTCGCTTGCTCCCAAAAGCCACGCTTTGGAGCCGACAGAGGCGATATGCACATAACGGTTAAAACCAAGATGAGAACTTGCCAAAATTTTAAGGAAAGGGTCGTTTGCGGCGGTTTGTTTTGAAGAACGCTTGATAAAAAGAACAATTCCGTAAATTGCCGCCGCCGCAAGAGCGAGAACAAGTATCATTCTGAATACAACCAATATTGACGCGCCTGAATTTCGCTGCGCTTGCGCCGGGTCATCTCCAAATGTCATACGTTGTTCGGCGATTCTGTACGGATCATCAACAACGGAAGGGGTATCCTGAACGGTCTCCCGCGGAGTTTCTTGAGAAAAAACAGGCATTTGTACGAATAGCCCCACTGCCAACAGCAAGGCAAATTGCTGACGCTTAGACATTTTCAGTTTTTACCCTCCCAGATCAAACTGATTCTCTTCAATATTACACTTTTTTTAAATAAGTAGCAAGCGAAAACAGGAAAATTTATCAAAAATATTGAAAAAAAGAGGGAAAACACTGTTTTTTACCCCTAAAATGGGGTGGTTTAGAGCGGAATTTTGCCGCTTTTCTCGTCATTTAAAGGAATAATAGCTATATCGCCCCAAGCACACACCCGTACTTCCACACACCGCCTGTTTTTTCCGCAACGGCGATAAGAGTTTCCCCGCTAAAGACAGCCGCGGAAAAATCCGCCGCGTTTTGTGTTGGGGGCGTGTTCTGTGAAAATATTTTTTTCTCTTCCAAAATCGGCGCAAGAGGTTTGCCGTGAGAAATATTTTCGGCTTCCGCAGGGGTTACTTCGTACCACGGCAGACCAAGCGCGGCGATTACGGATTTGTCTATGGGGCGCACAGAGGCGATTGCGTTATCCGCCGTGTCGAGGGAAAAGGCGGCGACTTTTGTTCTTGTAAGCGATGACAGGTGCGCCCTGCTGCCTGCCGCCAAGGCGATATCCCTTGCGAGGGAGCGTATGTAAGTGCCGCTTGAACAGTGAACAAAAATGTCGGCGAAAGGCGGCTGCCATTCTTCCAGTTTAAGATCGTAAATGGTTACTGCTCTTTCTTTCATTTCGGGTGCTTCGCCGCTTCTGGCAAGTTTTGAGGCACGTTGTCCGTTTATGTGAATAGCGGAAAAAACAGGCGGTTTTTGCATTATATCGCCCTTAAATGTTTTTAGGACCTGCTCTACGCTCTCACGAGAAGGCGGATCGGCTTGCGCAATTACATTACCTTCAGGGTCGAGGGTGTCGGTTTCCGCACCGAAGAGGATACGCCCCTTGTACTGTTTGTCGCAGTGGGAAAAATACGGGGTGAGCCGCAGCGCCCTGCCTGTAAGAACCAGTAAAAGCCCTTGCGCGAATTTATCCAGTGTTCCGGTGTGTCCCACTTTTCCGGTTCCAAGGGCGCGCTTTACTTCACCTAACGCTTCAAAAGAAGTGACACCTGAGTTTTTATTCAGCAGTATCAGCCCTGACTGTTGCGATTGCATCGCTTGCGTTTTTATTTTCGGGTTCAACCAATTCCTCTATCTTTTTTATTATATCAAAACTTTCGCCTATGCTTTTATCGGCGTGAAAACGAAGGCGGGGGATTTTTCTTATATGCATTGTCGCTCCAAGCTGAGACTGAATAAAACCCGCCGCGCTTTGCAAGCCCTCCACTTCTTTTTCGTTTATTTTACCTCGAATGTCGGAAACATAAACATCGGCAAAGGATAAGTCTTTTGATACGTCTACTTTGGTAATAGAAAGAAATGTGTTAACACGGGAATCTTTTACTTTGCCTTCAAGAATCAGCGAGCCTATTTTTTCCTGTATCGTCTGACCGAGACGTTCCGTTCTGAAGGTCGGCATTTAAGAGCTCAATTTGCGGGCGATTTCCACGGTCTCGATAGCTTCAAACATATCGCCGACATGAATATCGTCAAAACCTTCCAAACCGATACCGCATTCATAACCCGCCGCAACTTCGCGGGCGTCGTCCTTGAATCGTTTTAATGACGCGATTTTTCCGTTATGAATAACAACCTGATCCCTAATAACATTAATCGTACAGTTTCGCCTGATAATTCCGGTTTGCACATAACAACCGGCGATAGTGCCGATTTTGGGTACTTTGAATGTGTCGCGGACTTCCACTGTTCCTATTACTTCTTCCTTTGTATCCGGTTTTAACATTCCTTCCATTGCAAGTCTTATTTCGTCCACCGCTCTGTAGATAATATTGTATTTTCTTATATCTACTTTTTCCTGATCCGCCAAAATCTTCGCCTTGGGCAGAGGGCGCACGTTAAAGCTGATGATTATCGCTTTTGACGCTATGGCAAGGTCTACGTCGCCTTCGTTTACGGGACCGGGAAGCGCCTGAATTACATGCAGGCGTATTTCTTTGGTGCTTAATTTTTCCAAACTTGATTTTAACGCTTCGGCGGAACCTTGAACGTCCGCTTTAATGATTACTTTTAATTCCTGAATAGTTCCGTCGCTTATCATGTCATGCAGGTTGTCCATCGTTACTTTTTTGAGTATCTTTGCGTCTTCAAAACGGCGCAGTTCATGTCTCTTGGATGAAAATTCGCGGGCGACTTTATCATCATCGACTACTTGGAACGGGTCTCCCGCGTTTGGGATACCGTCAAAACCAAGAACTTCAACCGGCATGGAAGGAGTCGCCTTGTTTATTTTTTCTCCCTTGTCGTTAAAAATAGCGCGTACTTTGCCCGACCAAATGCCGGCGACATAGGCGTCTCCTACCGCGAGAGTTCCTCTTTCGATCATTACCGTTGCGACAATGCCTCTTCCGTGATCAACTTTCGATTCAAGAATTTTTCCTTCCGCGCTGCACTGAAAATTGGACCTTAAATCCAAAAGCTCTGATTCCAATAAAATAGATTCGATTAATTTATCAATACCTGTTTTTTGCAAAGCCGAAAGCTCGACAAATATTGTTTGTCCGCCCCAATCTTCCGGCATAAGCCCAAGCTCTGAAAGCTGGCTTTTTACTCTGTCGGGGTTCGCTTCGGGTTTATCAATTTTATTTACAGCGACAATAATCGGCACTTTCGCGTCTTTAGCGTGGTTGATAGCCTCAATAGTTTGCGGCATAACGCCGTCGTCGGCGGCTACAACAAGAACTACAATGTCCGTTATCTGCGCTCCTCTCGCCCTCATGCGCGTAAACGCTTCGTGACCGGGAGTATCAAGGAAGGTAAGAGCGCCGTGCGGCGTTTCCACCATGTACGCTCCGATATGCTGTGTAATGCCGCCGAATTCGCCCGACACTACGTCTGCTTTACGGATAGCGTCCAGCAATTTTGTTTTTCCGTGATCGACATGTCCCATAACGGTAACAACAGGAGGGCGGGGAAGAAGCAAAGCGTCATCGTCGGAACTTGTTTCTATTACTGTCTCATCGTAGAGACTGACTATTTTTACATCCGCCCCGAACTCCGCCGCGAGAATGGTAGCGGTATCAGCGTCAATTTGCTGATTAATGGTAACCATCTGCCCCATGCTCATAAGTTTTGCTATCAAGTCGGACGCTTTTAAGTTCATTTTACGCGCCAACTCTGATACCGAAATTACTTCCATAATATCGATTGACTTAGGCACAGGATTAGCGACATGTGTTATTTTTTTCTTTGTCTGGAGAAGTTTTTCCTCCATCTCGAGTTCTTTTTCTTTTCGGTTATAAGAAGTTTTTTTGGTTATAAATTTGCGTTTTGCGGGACCCTTCCCTTCCGGTATCGGTCCTGTCGGCGCTACTCCGCCGAAACCGCCGCGATTACCGCCTTGTCCGCCGCCTCGGTTAAAGCCTCCGCCTCCTCCGCCGCCGCCGCCGCCGAATTTATTTCCGCCGGAGCCGCCCTGTCCGCCTTGTCGGTTAAACCCGCCGCCTGTTCTTTGCTGTTGTCCTCCGCCGCCGCCGTTCTGACGCTGTCCAAAACCGCCTCTGCCGGAAGCGCCGCCTGATTCGGGTTTGTTTCCGCGCGGCTGTCCTTGCCTGCCTGAATGCTGCGAAGAAGATTTTCCGCCGCCTACCAACTTGCCGCCGACTCTTCCTGCCGCAGCGGCGGGACGCTGCTGCATTTGAAAAGAATTGCTCTTTTCAGCGGACTCATGCGTCGGTTTTTTTTCTTTTTCTTCTGTTTTTGGTGACTGAGATGATTTTCCTGAAGGAGAGCTGACAACGACTTTAGGAGAAGATTTTTTGGGAGGAGCGACAGTCGGTTTTTTCATCACAACTTTTACTTTGCGGTGTTCAGACTGATCAGATGATTTTTTGTCAGCCGCGTTTTCTTCGCCTTGTGGATGTTTAATTAACTGCGCTTTCGGTTTTTTATTATTGTCAGTTTCTTCAGCCATAAATCCTATCTCACTCCTCCTCTTCGTATTCAAAACTAAGTCCAATGCCGCAGCTTGGACAGGTTGTCATTTCTACGGTTATCTTCGCTCCGCATTCGGGACATTCATATTCTTCCGACTCATTGCTTCCTTCGCTTGTTTCTTCTTCCGCTTTTGTTTCTTCTTCTTCAAAAACGGCTTCGTCTTCGACAATTTCAACGTGTTCTTCTATAAGTTTTCGCAATCCTTCAAGCTCGGCTGCGACAAGTCCTTTCGCTTCCAAATCTCCCTGACTAACAGCGAGGAAATCTTCGATTAAGTCAATGCCGTTATCAAGCAAGATTTGCGCGACACGGGCGTCAACATTGGGAAGCTCGCTGATTCTTGAAATTTCATCTTCGTAAGACTCGGTGTCGGTGTCGCCGAACAATTCGGAAACCGCGCGTCGGGATTCGGCGGCAATATCCATCTCCGCGAATTGCGATTCGGTTTTTACGTCGATGTTCCAGTCTACAAGCCTGTTAGCAAGGCGCACATTAAGCCCCTGTTTGCCGATTGCGAGCGACAGCATTGAATCGCTTACTACAGCAAGCGCCTGATGTTTGCCTTCGTCTAAAATTATCACATCACGCACTTCGGCGGGAGAAAGAGCGTTTTTAATAAAACGTCTCGGGTCGGGATCGTATTTAAGAATATCGATTTTTTCCCCTTCCAATTCTTTTATTACCGCCTGAATGCGAACGCCTTTAAGTCCGACGCACGCTCCGACAGGATCAACATCCTCTCGGTTTGAGTAGACCGCCAATTTTGTACGGAAGCCCGGCTCTCGGACAATTTTATGTATTTCCACTGTCTTGTCGTAGATTTCGGGAACCTCAAGCTCAAAAATCGCTCGTACAAATTCCGTATGCGTTCTTGAAAGAATAATTTGAAGCCCCGACGAATCTTTTTTTACTTCCGCTATAAGCGATTTTATTCTGTCGTTTACATGGTATATTTCTCTTGGGGACTGGTATTTTTTCGGAAGAATGCCTTCTATTTTACCGATGTCTACATAAATAGTGCCGTTGCGTTCCCTCTGGTAATAACCGATTATTATTTCTCCTTCTTTATCCTTGAATTCGGAATAAAGACTGTCTTTTTGTATATCCCTTATTGTCTGGTGGGCTCTCTGCTTTGCGCTTTGAACCGTTATGCGATCAAATTGTTTCGGATCGATTTCCACCAGTATTTCATCGCCCGCTTCGGCTTCAGGATTTAATTCTTTGGCTTCCGACAGATCAATTTCGGTTACAGGATCATAAACGCCGTCCTGTTCCACTACTTTTTTCTTGGCGAAAATAGAGACTTCCAAATTTTCTTCATCAAACTGTACAACAGCGTTGTCAGAGCTGCCGAAACGATGTTTATATGCGGCAATCAGCGTATCTTCTATAGTCCGCAGTATCAGATCTTCCGGGATACCGCGATCCTGATTTATCTGACGAATTGCCTGCGACATATCTGTTCCCAATTTATACCTCCTGCGAAGCGTCAAGTTTGGCTTTTGCGATGATATCAAATCCCAATTTGACGCTTTCTTCTTTTGTCTTTACAATAATTCCTTTTTCTTCGGCGGATTCCAAAATCCCCGCCGTCCAATCGGAAATGTCGGTGCGGTAACACCGCACACACTTGCCAACATAATTGGCAAATTCGGCTCCGTTTTTTATCAGTCTGTCTACTCCGGGAGACGATACTTCCAGATAGATATCCTGTCCTTCAAACGAAAGTTCCAGACGGGGCATTATCGCTCTATGCGCTTTTGCGCAGTCGTCCGTGCCGATGCTTTTCCCGTTGTAAATCACTGCCCTGATTTGAACGCTTCCCTTATGCCTTGAAACGACAAATTCGACAAGATTGAAACCCAACCCTTTAAGAACAGCCTCAAGCGGCTGCCGCACGGCTGAAATTTCCGTATTTTCAGCATCTTTGCCGGTATACTGCATTTCCCCACCCTTGGAGCCAAACCATAAAAAAAAGGTCTCCGTAACCGGGGGTTACTTTGAGCCCTTTTTTAAATGAAAAACTAAACTGATATAAAGTTATCTTTTTTTACTTAAAATGTCAATAGAAAATCAGGAAAAATGTATTTGATTGGCGACATTCGCGGCTTCGTCAAATTCGCTGTGTAAAAGGTGTTCGTCTATGGAGCTAAGCTGTTCTTTTATCGCCCTATAATTCATTTTTTTCAGTTCCAATAACGCCGTTTTTGCGGCTTTTTTATCGTAAGAAGCGCATGCTTCCTGAATTGCGTTCAATTTTTCCTGAAAAACAGCCAAATCCGCCGCATTTGCCCCGATTTCGCCTGCGGCTGCGTCTTCTTCTTTATTATCAAGTTTTTCAATAACTTTATTCAGTTTTTCCAAGAATGAGGGAACGGAAGATAAAATCAATTCGATATTATTCTCTCTTCCCGCCTGCTCCAACTGTGCCGCTTCGTCTGAAAGCTCGTTTTCTCCAACATTCGCCAAGGCGCTTTTCATGGAATGTACATTTATTATGAATGCTGAAACATCCGCCTCCCTTCTGCATTTGTTTTCATGTATCATACTTATAATTTTTATGGCTTTTTTCGCGTCTCGTATAAAATACTCGGCTAACTGCGGTTCAACTGCGATATTATGTTTTCCTTCGGCATATAGCCTGTTCTTTTGTTTACGCGCTTCTTTCAGCACTTCTTCCGGCTGTATATCTCTTACCAATTTGTTAAGCACGCTGTTTAATTGACGAATATCTATCGGCTTTGAAATATAATCGTCAAAACCATTCTTTAAAAATATTTCCGCCTGCCCCGCAAGAGCGTTAGCTGTTAACGCTACAATCGGTTTTTTATATTCCATGCCGCGAATAATTTTTACCGCTTCAATGCCGTCCATTTTAGGCATCATGTGATCCATAAAAATAACATCGTATGACGAGCCTTCTCTTATTTTTTCTATAGCTTCAAATCCGCTTACCGCTGTTTCCACCGATATTCCGTAGGGAGACATAAGACCCCGCACAACATAAAGGTTTGTTTCAACATCATCTACAACTAGAACGCTCCCGTAAGGCATATATTCCTGCGTTATTTGAGCGTTCCTTATCTTTGTCCTTGTCGTGGTTTGCAAATTAAGCTGCATCAGGCTTTCAGCCATATCTTTACCGATAACTTCGCTATTTACGCTTACCTGCGGCAGACGCACATTAAATGTAGAACCCAAACCGGGGGTGCTGTCTATATTTATGCTTCCTTTCATCATTTGAATTAAATTCATTGTGATATTCATGCCAAGCCCCGTACCTTCCGTTTTACGGTTGGCTTCCATGTTAAAACGATTGAATCTGTCTCCGAGTTTATTTACCTGTTCGGTTGTCATTCCCTGCCCCGTATCGCTTACACGGAATACTATAATGCTTGATGAACTGTTGTCCTGATGTTCTGCGGACAGTTCAAATTCTATCCGCCCTTCATTCGTATATTTAAAAGCGTTGGAAAGAATGTTATTTAAAATTTGTTTTATCCTTAGTTCGTCGCCTTCCAGAACCAAAGGTATATCTTCGCTTACAATCAATTTAAATTCTATCGGTTTGTTTTCGTAACGTAAAATATTAAGCTTTACAGTATCATGAATAAGGCTTGCGATATCGTATTGCGTTATGTGCAGTTCAAATTTTCCGGCTTCTATTTTGGAAAGATCAAGAATGTCGTTTATTATGCCCAGCAGCAAATCGCCTGAATTGTAAATTCTTTCCAACGCTTCTTTTGCCGTAAGCGGAAGCGATTTGTCTTGAAGCTGAATTTCGGTAATGCCCAGAATAGCGTTCATGGGGGTGCGTATTTCGTGGCTCATCTTCGCCAGAAAATCGCTCTTTGCCTTATTGCTTTCTTCCGCTATTTTCGCCTTTTGCGTTTCCGCTATCATCGTTTTTAATTCTCGTAAATCCCTGATAAATCCGGCAACGGCGTATTCACCGCGGAATTTAACGCGAACCAATGAAACTTCCGTAGGTATTTGCTCTCCGTCAAATTTTTGATGCATCCACTCAAAGTGGCAAAAACCTTCTTCAAACGCTTCGTCAAAATATTCAATAAGCCGTTCTTTTGATGTTTCTCCTGAAGGCTGATATTCGGGAGAAAAGTCGTACATTCTTTCTATAAATTCCTGTTTTTCACGCAGACCGAACATTCTGACAATTTCCTGATTACATTCGATTATTTTCAACTGTTTATCTACCATAAAACTGCTAAGAGGCGTCGCGTCAAACAAAACCTGCGTACATTCGTCCGCCTCGCGCATTTTGGACATCATCGTCTTAATCTCGCGTAAATCGCGAGTATATCCGCAAACTATGCTATCATTGCGGTTTTGCACTCTTACAAGGGTAACTTCGCACGGTATCAATTCGCCTTTTAGATTGCGGTGCATCCATTCAAAACGGCAATAACCTTCATCAAACGCTTTTTTTACATATTCTCCGGCTTTCTGGCTTGACAATCTTCCGTCCGGCTGGTATTCAGGAGACAAACTATAAAAATTATCAAGGTATTCTTTTTTGCTGGATAACCCGAATAATTTAAAAGCCTCGTTATTACAATCTATATTTTCAAATTTATTATTCCAAAAATTGGCGCAAAGCGGCGTTGCGTCCAGCATTATTCTGGTGCGTTCTTCCGCTTTGTTTTTAGCGGAAAACATACTTAAAACAATCGCGCCTAAAACACCGGCAAAAATAACACCTAACAATATTAATATTCTGCCTATTTTTATTATGCTTTTATAATAATTTTTAGCGTACGCTATTATTGCCATATACCAGCCGTTATTCAAACGCCTGATGAAAAGAACCGATTCGTCTCCGTTATAATCGGTTGCTCTCCTTTCCGAAACTTTGTTACCGCTTTCCAATTCTTTTTTTATGGCGAGACCGTCATTCATTTGCTCTACATTCTTGCCTATAAAAACGGGATGAGGATGGGCAAGCACATTAAAATTTTTGTCAAAAAGAATTCCATAACTGTTATCGGTAACACGGGCATTAACGGCATAATCAAATATTTCTTGTGTTATACTTGAGGGGTTATCTTCGTTTTTATCGATTCTATCATCAATAAAAAGCTGTATGTTATCGATTACATAATCAACATCTCTTATTAAATGGTTGCGTTCAATGCCGCTCATAAAGTAATAGCTGAAGAAAACCATAAGCGCAAATGCCGCAACAACAACCAGCAATTGCATTAAAGTTTTGAATGGAAGAATATTCTTCAGCCATAAACCCATCAAGTAGCCGCCTTTACCGCTTTTATATGTTCCCTTACCTCATAAAACAAATTAGCTATTTTCGGATCAAAATGAGTTCCCGAATTCTGCATAATAATATTTATCGCTTCTTCGTCCGAAAACGCTCTTTTATAAGACCGCTCTGAAACAAGCGCGTCATACACATCTACAATCGCCATTATTCTTCCCTGCAGGGGAATTTCCGTTTCTTTAAGTCCGCGCGGATAACCTTTACCGTCCCATCTTTCGTGATGAGTTCCGGCAAACAATTTGGCGTTAAGCAAAAAGTCGCCTTCGCCCGTGCGTGAAATAATTTCATCTATTATACGCTCTCCTTCTTTGGCGTGACCTTTCATTGCCTCATATTCTTCATCAGTAAGTTTGCCGGGTTTGTTAATGATAGTATCCGTTATCGAAATTTTTCCAAGATCATGCATTCGCGCGGAAGAAACAATTTTTTCTACATCCCAGCCGCTGATTTCTTCGGCGTACACTCCTTTTTCCTTCATTTCTTTAATCAGTATATCGATATAAACGGAAGTGCGTTCAATATGACCGCCCGTTCCCTTGTCTCTGGTTTCTACCATGTCCGCCAAAACCGCTACAATACTGTTTTGAAGAGCGTGCAGTTTTTCCGTGCGTTCATGGATAATTTCATCGATTTCAAGATGGGTTTTCAAGCGGTTAAGCAGAACGGGAGCGGAAAACGGCTTTGTAATAAAATCAACCGCTCCAAGCTCAAAACCGTGAGCCTCTACTTCAGCGTTGTTTCTGCCCGTAAGAAAAATAACTGGTATATCCGCCCAAGCGGTTTCGGCTTTTAATTTTTTTAACGCTTCAAACCCGTCCATATCGGGCATTTCAATATCAAGAAGAATCAATTCCGGAGTAATTTTACCCAAAAGGTTAAACATTTTAGCCGCAGACGGCATTGTCATTACCCGGTAATGGTCTTCCAGTACCGCTTCCGCCATAGATAAGTTTGTATCACTGTCATCAACAACAAATATTGTTTTCATTTAGATATTCGGAATTACGATATTCCAGTACTCCTTTAATTACTTTTTTTTGACTACAACACCCTATTATAAATTTAAACTACTTCTTAAAAAACTGCAACAAAATTTGTTAATCTGTGTGAATTCTCTATTATAATGCTTAAAAACCGCCATTTTTACCCTTAAAAACCATGACAATATTGGCAATTTAGCGTGAAATATGCTAAAAATGAGGCATGCCCATAAAAATACCGAGGGAATTGCCGGCATACGATACCCTATGCAACGAGTACATTTTCGCCATGACGGAAGACCGAGCCGAAGCTCAGGATATCAGGTCTTTAAGGGTGGGAATATGCAATTTGATGCCCACCACAATAGACACGGAAATTCAGCTTTTAAGGCTGTTGGGCAACAGCCCCCTGCAGATTGATATTACCTTTCTGAACATGGGCAGCCACACGTCAAAAAACGCCCCGCCCGGACACTTGGAAAAGTTCTACATAAGCGCCGAAGAGGTTATAAACAGAAAGATACGTTTTGACGGACTGATAATCACGGGAGCGCCCGTTGAAACTTTGCCCTTTGAGCAAGTCGATTATTGGGACGAACTTGCGAAAATAATGGACTATTCGCAAAAAAACGTTTTTTCCAGTCTGCACATTTGCTGGGGAGCGCAAGCGGGGCTTTATTACAGATACGCTATTCCAAAATATAAACTGGATAAAAAGTTATTCGGGGTTTTCCCTCATACCGTAAAAGAACAACATCATTCATTATTCCGAGGTTTCGACGATGAATTTTTCGCTCCCCAGTCACGCCATACCGCAAGCGACAGGGAAAAAATAGCGGCTGAAAAGCGGCTTACAATTTTATCCGAAACTCCGCAAACCGGAGTTTTTATCGCCGCCGCTCGTGGAGGCAGGGAAATTTACGTTACAGGGCACATGGAATATGATCCGCTCACATTGGACAAGGAATATAAACGCGATGTTTCCAAAGGACTGCCGATTGAAATACCGATAAATTATTACCCCGATAACGATCCTTCAAAAACGCCTGTCGTCCGTTGGCGCGCGCACGCTAATCTCTTTTTTAATAACTGGCTTAACTTTGTGTATCAGGAAACGCCATATAATTTGAATGATTTAACGGAAAGAGAAGAATTTATCGGGTGGGGTTTGTAGGGATTAATTCATTCCGGCTCGGGGACGCAAATCTTTCCCATATACAATTCCTTGGGATTTACCCTAATCTTCAACTTTTTTTCAAGCGAGGCAAGAAGACGCATTTGAGTCTCGTCGCCGATTGTTACCATTATGCCTCTTTTTCCTGCCCGCCCTGTTCTGCCGCAGCGGTGTATGTATACTTCGCTGTCGGAGGGAACGTCAAGGGCGATAACGTGGGTAATATCGGGAATATCCAGTCCGCGGGCTGCTAGGTCTGTGGAGACAAGCACGTCTACGCTGCCGTTTCGGAAAAGTTCGAGCGCCTCTTTGCGTTCCGCTCCTGAGAGTTGGTTTTTGCCTATCTTGCCGAAAAGTCCTGAGCAGGGGACATGGTGGTACTGGAGGCGCGAGAGGACTAATGCCGCTTCATCGCCCTTGCTTATAAACACCAGCGCTTTAACGTGAGATTTCTTTGTATTAATAGCGGCTAACAAGGAGCGTAAAGTTTGATCCTTGCGGCGTTTTTCGCTGAAAATAGCCCAGTGCTCGATTTTGTCACGCAGGATTTCATTGTCTTCTGACTCAATAAATTTAACTTCCCTGCCCTGCCCTTCTTCAAAAAAAACATCTGAGACTTTTTCCACGCATTTTTTGTTTATCGTGGCGGAACAGGCGGCAAGGAGTATTTTATCGATCTTGGCGAATTTGCGGATCAGAGAGCATAATTCCGCCGTGTCGTCTATCATTTCGCCGCTTACAAGACGGTCGGCTTCGTCAAAAACAAGCGAAGACAAGTTATTCAATTTAAGGATTTTCTTTTGGGCAAGAAGAAGAAGCCTGTTCGGGTTTCCTATGACAATATCGGGTTTTGCCTTTTTATAGTTTTCTATTTGACGGTCAAGACTGATGCTTCCAATCGCTAAAAAAGAGCTAATGGGCGAACCTTCCAAAAGAAAATCCAGTTCCGATGAAATCTGGGAACATAGCTCCAAAGTGGGCGCTATAATCAAAATCTGCGGTCCAAAGGTTGTTTTTTCTTTTCCTATTAATGGGGTTAAAAGCGGCAAAAGATAGGCAAAGGTTTTGCCCGTCCCCGTAGCCGAAGTAAAAAAGACGCTTTCGCCGGCAGAAAGACGGGGAATTACTTTACATTGGATATCGGTCGCTTCTTTTATGCTTCGTTTTTCAAGGGATTTTACAAAACACGGCGCAACGCCCAACTGCTCAAAATTCATCGTTCATTTTACCCAATATAGCGATTCACTTCAATTACCGATTTTGTGTGAAAACGACGGTTATTTATTGTCAAATTTATCCCGATAATTTAATAAAAGTATTTAGGAGAGAAAAAATGAAACATTTCAAAGCTTTGGGGATAATTTCCTTATTTTTGGGCTTTTCTATTGTTAATTTTGGCTGTACTTTAAATAAATTTGCTTCAAGTAATCTTACCGCGAACAAAAATCACGTTTATACTTTGGCGGATATTAGCGTGTCCGCCCAACCCGTGCCGAAAGGTATCCTTGTAACTTTTTCAAACTTTTCCAATATTCCGCAGGACATAGATACTTTAAGAGTTACATTTTCGGATTGCGGTAAAAACAGCGAGCCCGATTGGCGCAAAATGGACAGGGTTACTACTTTTAAATATTTACATGATTACTATTATAACTCATACTCGGAAAATATATTATTACAGGTAAGAAAAACAGGCAAGGTTGTTTTTCCTTTTGTTGAAACCGGACATAAATACAGTATTTCAGCTATTTTTATCGACAAAAAAGGTTTCGTGAAATCAATGGATGCCAATTGTATAGCGAACGGCGGCATATATATAAATAAAAATTTAGACATCTCTTTGAATAGAGCGCACACCGGTATATCGTTATCAAGTAAACCTACGTTCGCTCCGAACACGAAAGTTGAAATCAAAAAATTGACTTATCATATTGTCAGTTGTACAGATGGATTTTTATCGGCGATTGGGTCGGATTCAACCGACGATTTAGTTTGGGAGTTTGAGCCGAAATTCAGAAAACAATTAAGAGAAAACGGTTTAACAAAAGGAAATTATCCGACTTATGTCGGGGCAAATATTAACATTGTCCATAACCATGTTTCATGGGTATTGGAAATCGCCAAAAGTCCGATATTCACCTATTCTCTTTAAATATTTTACATAAAGGAGAATATCATTTTATCTTTTGTATTGGGATTTATTTGCTCTATAGGATTTTATTCCCTTTTTTACAAGATTAATAAACCTGCGTCTCGCTTGCGGTCTATCGCTCTTCTGGCGATAGTTATTTTGGGTTATCCGTTTTATCTGTTATATAATCACTTTTATTTCTACGGGAAAGTTGAGTCTCCTTCATTTGTTGATACTACCGTTATTTTTATTTCGCTTCTTCTTCTTGCCTTCATTCTGTTGGGAAAAAATCGTTTAAGGTTTTTTATAGCGTCTACTTTTATTTTCAGCATAATAAATTTAGCGCAATTTCCGGTTGTTTATTTTACCGTTGTTTTTATTTACCCTGTAACCGATTTACAAACTTTTATGGAAGAGTCGCTGAAATTTCCGCAATTATATTACGGAGCGCTTTTTTTTATTAATATTATAATAACTGTTTGCTGTATTCTTGCCGCGCGCTGGTTGCGCAACGGAAAGCCAAAACCGCCTCTTAATCTTTATATTCCTTTTAATTTAATGTTTATTCTCTTCACTTTAATTGTTCTTTTTTGGCTGGAAGATTTTTCGCTTATGTCTATGTCTTTTTTATCTTCCTTTTTTATGGGTTCGCTTCTCATTGTAATACTGATATTTTTATTTTATCTGTATGCACGTTTAACAGCGGATAATTTATCATCAAATAAAAATACGCAAATTCAAACATCAACCGCAATGAATGACAAACACACGCCGTTCATTCAATTTTTAAGCAGGCGTGAGTTGGAGGTTATAGAATCGATACTTGCGGGCAATGTCAGTTATAAAGAACTTTCAAACGCTCTTAATATTTCCGTAAATACGGTAAAAACCCACTTAAAGCATATTTATCAAACCACAGGAGTTTCCAATATCGCCAAACTCTCGTCTCTTTTTAATGGTTATAATTCCGATCACCCGTAAATCACCCGACAATCACCCAAAAGGGTGATTAAATTTAACACTTTTTATTCTATATTCTTCTCAATTAAACATTTTTAAGGAGAATCACATGAAAAGGGGATATGATTTACTTAATAACGTTTTAATTGATATAGAAAAAGGTATCAGGACCGATATTAATTCAGACGTTATTGCCAAAAAACACACTCTCTCGGAAAGCCATTTGCAAAGACTTTTCAGGTCGGCGTATAATCAGCCAATAGGGCTTTATATTCGTTCCTTTAAGCTGACGGCGAGTATTAATGATTTGCTTAATACCGACTCAAACATTCTGGACATCGCGCTCGGTTACGGTTTTAACTATGAGCAGTCTTATATAAGGGCTTTTAAACGCAAATTCGGAATTACCCCCGGCAAACTTCGCAAGGAAGGAAAACCCAAATAAAGGAAAAAGTCATATAATGATACCGCAGAAACAGAGTTGTAACAAATTGATTATAAATGTATTATTATAGTTGGGGAAAAAACTGTTAAAATACAAGTTTTTTCAGGAGGTAAAACAATGAATCATTATAAAAATTTAATGGTGCGAACATGCTTCGCAATCTTCTTAATTTTGGGATTCTCTCTGACTGCTTTGGGCTGTACAAAAAAAAATAAATCTTCGGATTTTTCGGACATCAGCATATCCGCCAAAACCACATCTAAAGGTATTCTTGTAAATTTTTCCAACCATTCTACAATTCCGCCTGAAGTAGACAATTTAAGAGTTGTATTTCACGATTGGGGCAAAGACGGCGAACCTGAGTGGCATCTTATGGACACGCTTGAAACTTTCGAATATTTTCATGATAATTTTCGCGAATCATTTTGTGAAAACGCTCTGGAACAGGTAAAAAAAACAGGCAAGATTACTTTCCCTTTTGTCAATAAAGACCATAAATACACTATTAGGGCTCTTTTTGTAAGCGGCGAAGATATTATAAAAAATGTAAAAACTGATTGTGTTGCGGATAACGGCGTATATCTTAATGAAATAAACCTTGATTTGAACAGCGCCAATACCTCTGTTACATTATCAGGCAAACCGACGTTTACACCTAATGTGAAACATGAAATACAAAATTTGTCTTACAATATTGTAATTTGCACTGAAGATTTGTGGCACGCTATCGCCTCTGACAAAACCAATGATTTATTCTGGGAATTTGAGCCCAAGTTCAGCGAATATTTAAAAGCAAACAATGTGCCAAAAGGCGAATATCAGTCTTATGCAGGGGTAAATCTTAATATTATCCATAATAAAATTTCATGGATAATGGAAATTGTCAAAAGCCCGATATTTACATATTCTTTTTGATTAATTCTGTATTTTACAGGATGACTTGAAGACCGAAACAATAGAATCTCTTGTTATAAACGCTTGCATTTCAATTTCCATTTTATATTCCTCTAATATTAAGTTGCGGATTAAGAATAAGGGGAAAATTCTAAAAAATAATAAAATATTCAAAAACGCTGAAAATGGAGAAGTTGACTCAGAAACCTTTCTGCGTTATGCCATAGCATATAACGACGATTATAGTTACCAATACGATAATGGGAAATACCCAGCCGATTTTTGTACCAAACATAAAATCCTCCTCAAATATTTCTATTTACAATGTAATACTTGAAAAGATAATAGGTTGTTCTAAAATTGCCCTTGATTGTTCCTGAATTGCTTTTTTGTTTTTACCGTTAAAGCTGCCTGTTTACAATAGGGATGCATATATCACAAACTTTTCCTGTATCGGCTGTACTGCGTTCATCGTAAAGTTCAAAGGCGATTGAATTCACGTCAAATTCATAACCTGAATTGGGAAACCATTCGGAAAAAATAAATTTCCAAGTATCTTTTTTTATTGTTGAAAAATTATATTCGTTAGACGGAGGCGTCGAAAAAACCGCAAACAGGGCTTCGGGTATCGTATAAATATCATACCCAAAAGGAATATTTACTTTTGATTTTGCTTCCACTCCGATAAGATACACGGATTTATCTTCATCATTATCTTTGAAAAAACAGGCTCCGTATTCGGCATGAAATTTAAGAAACGCTTCCTTGTGCAATTTTTCCAGTCTTCCGTCAGCCCTGCATTCATCCCATAGTTCCTGAAGTTTATTAAGCGGTTTTCTTCCGTCATCAATATCGCTAACAGGGCTTTGAGGGTCTAAATAATGCGACTGCGAATTATGTACAGGCAATTTTATTTTGAAAGCGAAACCTGCCAACTTAAAAGATGATTTCTTCGCTATTATTTTCGGTTCTAAAACATATTCAGATACAAATTGATTTAATTTTGAAAGGTCGGGGATTTTCGGAACATCGAATGCCGCATAGGCTCGGTATATTTCGGGCGGACACCCGAAATAACGACGGAACGCTTTTGAAAATCCCGAATGTGTTTCAAATCCGTAATCAACCGCTATGCTGAGTATTTTACACCCCGAATTAAGTTCGGAAGCGGCATAAGCGAGCCGCCTGTTTCTAACATATTCCATAATAGAAACGCCGACGCCGCATTGAAAAATACGGCAAAAATAATACGGAGAAAAACCCGCCTTTTCCGCCAATTTTTCAACATTCATTTCTTCTTTTATGTGTTTGTCAATGTATAACAATATTTCTTGTAAAATATCGATATGATCCATTTTACCCTGCCCTATCGTATTATATCATTAATAATAAATTCTACTATTCCAAAATTGCTTTTTAAGATTTTTTTTAATGGAGTATGTCAAATGATTAAAATTGTTCGTTTATTATTTCCTCAATACACTATCATTTTATAGAGAACAAAATGAAATGTGTTACAAGCGTATTTACCGTATTTTTTGAAGACCCATTCTGGGTTGGCGTATTGGAAGAAAATTATAATGGCATAAATTATATGGGCAAGCATATATTCGGCGCAGAACCATCCAATTCGGAATTATTACTATTTTATGTTTACGAATTTGAAAAAATTAAAAAACTGAAAATAGGCGAAACGGGTATAAAAACCAAAAAAATGAATTTCAAGAAATCTATAAATAAATCAAAAAAGACGCAAAATAAAATCGGTGTGGGAACAAAATCGCAGAATTTATTCAAAATGGCGTTTGAAAAAACAATGGGTATAAAGAAAAAGGAAAGGAAAATTGATGAATTATTGAATAAAGAGGAAAAATATAAAAAGAAACTGGAAAAGAATTTGGAAAAAAAGAGGGGGCATTAAAAGGTTAAATTGATTAAAAATGTTAATTTTATATTTGCTTAATTCGTTATTATTCCTTTAAATAAAGGAGTATTTATGTCCGTTAAATTCAGACATTATAAATTATTAGCCGATTTTGATAAAGTCAATAAATACCTGACTGATGTTTTTAACATGGAAACATTAAACGGTTATTTACTTCCTCAGTATTTTGAATATGCCCATACTCATCCGTTATTTAACTTTAAATCGGCGCATAGGTTTGGTTTGTGGGAAGCTGAAAATGAACTTATCGGGATTG
>Ga0268262_10001191_pt1 | contig 32959 bp, 20 predicted proteins | sample TergutNc150P3_FD_190354 | JGI IMG/M metagenome (GOLD analysis project Ga0268262, IMG submission 190354) | Nasutitermes corniger P3 segment gut microbial community from laboratory colony in Florida, USA - Nc150 P3 (SPAdes) (version 2) | ecosystem: Host-associated > Arthropoda: Insects >... | reverse complement strand
GTCGTCTTCCGCCGTTGAGCAGATGACAGCTAACATCAATTCGGTGACAAAAACATTAATTGAAAACACCAAAAACGTAAGCGATTTGGCGAAAGCGTCCGAAATCGGAAAGACGGGGCTTCAAACCGTGGCGCAGGAAATAGAGGGCATTGCCAAGGATTCCGAGGGGCTTTTGGAAATTAACGCGGCAATGAACAATATCGCCAGCCAGACCAATTTGTTAAGCATGAACGCGGCAATTGAAGCGGCTCACGCGGGAGAAGTGGGCAAAGGTTTTGCGGTGGTTGCGGACGAAATACGCAAACTTGCCGAATCATCAAGCCAGCAGTCAAAAACAACGGCGGGAATGTTAAAAAAGATAAAAGCTTCCATAGACAGTATTACAAAGTCTTCCAATGAAGTTCTTGCCCGTTTTGCGGCCATAGATTCGGGAGTAAAAACAGTAACGGAACATGAGGAAAATATCCGCAACGCGATGGAAGAACAGGAAGCCGGCGGGAAACAAATACTGGACGCGGTGGGACGCCTGAAAGACATAACCGTATCGGTTCATAAAGGCGCCGAAGATATGGCAAAATCCGGCGATGAAATGATCAAGAGAACCCATAATTTTATCAAGGTAAGCAAGCAAGTTGTAGACGGCATGAACAGGATGGCGGAAGTCGACGTAAAACAGATAAAGAACGCGATTAACCAGGTTGATGAAATGAGCGTGGAAAACAACAGAAATTTCAACGAACTTAAAAAAGAAACGGAGAAATTCAAGGTTGACACCGGACATGAAAAAAAGAAAGTGCTGGCAATAGATGATAATGAAACGGATCTTGTCGCGGTTAAGAGCACGCTTGAGGAATATTATGATGTTGTTACGGCCGATTCGGGAACCTCCGCCTTAAAATTGTTCCACAACGGCCTTGTTCCAAATGTGATTTTGCTTGATCTTATAATGCCGGGTATGAGCGGCTGGGACACTTACGAAAGAATAAAAAAGATAGGCTCCGTTCACAATGTCGCAATAATAATTTATTCCGCGTCGTCAGATCCCGATGATAAAGAACGCGCCGAAAAAATGGGGGCGGTAGATTTTATCAAGAAGCCCGCTGTCATGGATGAGTTATTGAGGGTAATCGGAAAGGCTATAGGGAAATAACGGTCAGGTAAGTATTTTCGCAAGCTGCATCGCGGCTTCGGTTATTTCCGATACGTTGATTTTTTCCCTTAACCACGCGACCAGCTCGCCGCCTTCTTCGTAGTTGGCCTCTTCCAGTTCCGTCATGGCCTGGTCAATGCCCAACATATCGAATTTTTCACAGCATTGCCTTAGGCGCGCCAGGATTTTCTTGTCCGGCGATTTAAGGAGCGGTTTTGAGTTGCGAAGATCATAACCTGCCAGCCACTCTTTAATGTTATTTACGACAACCTCGGCGTCTTTAATCAGCTTGTCGTTCAGCGCCAAAACCTCGTCCAGCTTTCCCGCTCTGGATAAATTTTCCAAATTCAGGGCCGCCGCCCTGATTGTTTCCACTCCAATGCCGGCGCTGGTGCCTTTTAATCCGTGTACGGTAATAACATAATCGGGCAAGGTCTCTTTTGTAACCGCTTTTAGTTTTTTCAGGTTTTCCAGCGTGTTGGGAACATAGGAACGAAGAAGCGTTAAATAGATTTTTTTGTCATAAGCGTAAAGGGAAAGCCCTTTTTCGGTATCCACTCCCGGTATGACTATTTCAAGGTTCGCGTTCTTTTCATCTTCGGGAGCGGCATCAGGCGTTATAAAAGCGTTGGATCCAAGTTCCTTTTCCTTCTCTTCGTTGCGCACCCATTTCCTTAGAATGGTGTCCAGTTCCATTATGTCTATGGGTTTGGTTATAAACGCCTGAAAACCGTGTTCAAAAAACATCTGTTCCGTTCCGTGTATCGCGTTGGCGGTAAGGGCGATAATGGGTATTTTTTTCGCGTATTCCCTGCCCAGCGCGCGGATCTTGTCCGCGGTTTCAACGCCGTCCATTACGGGCATCATGTGATCCATAAACACCGCGTCGTAAACGGGATTTTCGCCGTATATCCTGTCTATGGCTTCTTCCCCGCTGCTTAAACAATCGACCTGCATGTTGTATTTGCGCAAAAGCCCCGCCGCCACGTCCAGATTGGTCTGCATGTCGTCTACCACCAGCACTTTGGCGTAGCTTAAATTGAGCCGAACCAGCCTTTTGGCGGTGGAACGCTTGTCGTCTATGTATTTGAAACTGCGCAGTTTTTCCGCGACTTCCGCGCCAAGGGGCGTATCCTCAACAAAGCCCTGCTTGATACGCAGGCGGAACGTCGTGCCCTTGCCGAACTCGCTCTCCGCGGTTATTTCCCCGTCCATCATTTCCACAAGCCTTTTTGTAATAGGCAGTCCCAGCCCCGTGCCTTCGATATTGCGGTTGGCTTTGACGTCGACCTGGAAATAATCGAGGAACAGCTTTTTAACGTCATCCTCGCGTATGCCTATGCCTGTGTCGCTTACGGTAACATACATCCATACGGCGCCCTCTTCGCGCGTACAATTTACTTTTAACTCAATGCTTCCCCTGTGCGTGTATTTGATGGAATTGCTGAGCAGGTTGGTTAATATCTGTTTAACCCGCAGATCGTCGCCGAGCAGTTTGGCGGGCAATTCGTCGGGGATGTTAAGGCTGAACACTATGGGTTTTTCCCCAAGGCGGGTGACGACCAGGGTAATAACGTCGTTTAACACGCTGGACATGTAATATTCAACCGGCGATATTGTCAGCTTGCCCGACTCAATTTTGGAGAAGTCCAGAATGTCGTTTACTATGCTTAAGAGCGTGTCGCCGGCGTTGTTAATTTTTATCAGGTTTTCGGCGACTGTTTTGTCCAGAGTGTCGTCTTCCAGCACCAAATCCGTAAGGCCGATTATCACGTTAAGCGGCGTGCGAATTTCATGGCTCATATTGGCAAGGAAATCGGATTTGGATCTTAAATGGGACTCCGCTTCTTCTTTTAACTTTGCGGTTTCCTCAAAAGGTTTCTTTATAAAATAAGAGGCTACAATTGCCGCCAGGAGACTTAGAACAAACGCGATTAGCCCGACCGCTAAAAGCCCTTTGTCAAGGTTTTTTACCGGGCTTTCCGGAAGCGGCGCTATTATCCCCAAAAACCAGCCTTCTTTTGAGCCGCTTATGGGCCTGTACGCGCACATGCGCGGGACGCCTGAAACCGAGAAATAGCCAATGCCTATATTGCCCAGCGACGCCAGTTTTATGACGGCTCCCATTTCCGCGTAGTGGGTGTCGGTTTCCCCCATGCGGATAAAATTCGCGCGGTTCTGCACCCATTCCTCGCGTATATTTGCAAGCACCGTTCCCTCGGCATCGTCAATAAAAATATGCCCTGTTTTCCAGACGGTAAACGTGGAAACCTTTTCCCTGAAATATGTGCCGGGGATTGTCACGGCCAGAATGTGCCCCCGCAATTCAGGGATGGGAACCGCAAGGTAAAATACCACGCCGTCATCGGTTGGATAAGTGGAAGTGAAGGCGTTATCCCCCAAAAACGCGCGTTTGATATATTTGTTTTCAAGAATTTCCGCGGGGGCGGGCGACTTTCCCGCCGAGGCCGTAAGGTCGGTATAACTTAAAACCGCCATTCCCAAAAATTGCGGGTATAAAGTTTCGGTTTTTTCCAAAACATCAGGAAGGTTAGATTCCTTTGTTATGCGGCGGGCGGCGTCGGAAGCCTGTAATCTTAGCAGTTCCAGTTCTGCGCTGACAAAATGATCGGCGATATCGGCCACTACCATCATGTCCGTTTCTATTGTTTTTTCCATGTTCTTTCTCGCGTAGGTGACGCCCAAAAAAACGCTGAACAGGATAATTAAAAGATTGGAAATAACTATTATTAAAAACGCTCTGATACGTATTGACATAACTATCTATTGCGGCTCGTATATTTTTACTTGGTTGCGTCCCGCTTTTTTAGCGGCGTAAAGGGCTTCGTCGGCTTTCTTTATGGATGATTCCATGGTATCGCTGCCAAGGAATTTCGCAAGCCCTATACTGCAGGTAATTTTTAACTCATGTTCTTCGTATTTAATAACGCAGCTTTCTACGCCTTTTCTGATCCTTTCCGACACGACGGACGCTTCAGTTTCATTTCTTACGGCGAACAGCAGGACAAATTCCTCGCCCCCGTAGCGGCAAAGCAGATCATAAGAACGAATGCTTTTATGGATAATTTCCGAGCATGTTTTTAAAACCAAATCTCCCGCGGTGTGTCCGTAGGTGTCGTTTATGTTTTTGAAAAAATCAAAATCCAGCATAGTCATGTATAATAATTGCCCCAGTCTGGCCGCCCTTTGAATTTCAGCCGCCGCAAGTTCCGTAAAATGCTTCCTGTTATAAAGCCCGGTAAGGCTGTCCGTGTAGGCCGCCTTTTCCAGTTCCTTCACGAAGTTTACGTGTTCGGTAACGTCCGAAATCAGGATAATCATCGCTATACGCGTATTGCTTTTATCAAAGACCGGGCTGATGCCGGCTTTGTAGTGTCTGGTATTTTCGCCTTTAACGGTGGAAAAGTCCTGATTGCCTTCGTTAATTATAAGGGCTTCGGGCCAATCTTCCGCGGAAAATATAGGTTCCCCTTTTGTGATTTTTGTAATTCCCGGAAACATCGTATCGGCGGCGGAATTGGAGGAGATATATTTATTTTCGGTATCTACCAGAATAAAGCCTTCCTTGATGTGCTGCATGGCGGTCACAGTCGCCTTGGAAATAACCTCAAGCTTTTGATAATCCATCAGGGAAAAGTTTCTGTTTATTCTTTGTAAAAGCAGCGGGCCCACAAACGGTTTATGGATGTAATCAATAGCGCCGAGATCCAGGCCGTCCATTTCGCTTTTTATGTCGTCCCTTATTGTTAAAAACATAAAGGGAATGGCTTTGTATTTTTCAGAGCTTTTCAATTTTCTCGCGGCGTCATACCCGCTCATTTCGGGCATTTCCACGTCCAATAAAATTAAATCCGGCATTATATGTTCCAGTAAATCGAACATTTTTTCCGCCGAGGGGATAGGGTAAACTTCGTATTTTTCTTTTAAAGTGTCTTTAAGAGCGGTCAGGTTTTCAATATTATCGTCTACAACGATAATTTTTTTCTTTTCTTCCATGTTACCCGGTTATTCCTTTTGCGAGATATTTGTTAAGCTTTTCATGTAATGTTTCGGGGGCTATGGGTTTTCCTATATGATCGTTCATTCCCGCCGCAAGGCATTTTTCTATGTCTTCGCGGAAGACGTTAGCCGTCATCGCTATAATGCAGATATTTTTCGCCTGCGGTATGTCCAGCGCGCGTATCGCCTGTGTCGCCTCATATCCGTCCATTTCCGGCATGTTAACGTCCATTAAAATAAGGTTGTATTTGTCGGGGTGCATCTGGAACATGGAAACCGCGCTTGATCCGTTTTGGGCGAAATCAATTGAAATCCCCGTTTCTTCCAGAACCGTGGAGAGAATTTCCCTGTTAATTTCAACGTCTTCCGCGACCAGTAATGAATAGTCCTTAAAATTAAATTCGGCTTCCGACGAGCCGTCCTGCCTGCTTGAACCGTCTTTCGGCTTGATTTCTATACATTCATTGATAACATTTATAAGCACGGACGGGAAAATGGGTTTGGGGATAAATTGCCTTACGCCCGCGGCAAGCGCTTCTTTCTCTATGGTTTTCCAGTCGGCCATGGACAGCATGATTACAAACGATTTGTCGCCTGTATGTTCCTTGATCCTTCTTGTTAACTCAATGCCGTCCATGTCCGGCATCTGCCAGTCGACAAAGAACAGGTTGTAAGGCCTGTCCGGCGACCTCTCCATCATATCCAGCGCCTCTTTCCCGCTGCACGCGATATCGCACGGCAGGTGGAACGCTTCCATGACGTGGGCAAAGTACATCCTTGTTTCTTCGGAATCGTCTACCGCGAGAATCCGCAGTTCGTCCCTGTTTATCTTTGCCGACAACTGCACGTCCGCTTTTCCCAGTCCCTTTTGTACCTTTGTCGTAAATATAAATTTTGAGCCCTTGTTGGGTTTTGACTCGATCCATATCTCCCCGTGCATAAGTTCCACAATTTGTTTTGAAATAACAAGACCAAGTCCCGTGCCGCCGAAATTTTTTGTGATGCTGCTGTCGGCCTGGACGTAGGACGTAAAGAGCTTTTTCTGCTGTTCGTCCGTCATCCCTATGCCGCTGTCGGCAATTTCCGTTTTTAAGGTAATCTCGTCGCCGGATTCGTCTACCTTTTCAACCCTCAATACAACCTTGCCGTTCTCCGGCGTGAATTTGATCGCGTTGTTAAGCAGGTTCATAATAACCTGCGAAAATCTTAACTCGTCGCTGATTATTAACGACGGAACGTTTGTGTTTAAGATAACGGCGAAATTCAGATTTTTTTCCTCGGCGCGGACATTTGTCACGTTGATAATGTCCATCAGCATTTTTTCAAAATTAAATTCGCCGTAAGAAAGCTCGAATTTATGCGCCTCTATCTTGGACATGTCAAGAATGTCGTTGATGATGTTCAAAAGATGCTTCGACGCGCTGCCCGCCCTCTGAAGGCAGTACTTTATTTTTTCTATGTCGTCCGTGTTTACGGCGATGTTTATCATGCCGATTATGGCGTTTAACGGAGTGCGTATTTCATGGCTCATGTGGGACAAAAATTCGCCCTTGGCCTGGGAAGCCTTTTGCGCCTCCACCTGGTGTTCAATCAGGGCAAGATGCGTCTGTATGCGCCTGAGCAGCAGCGGGGCTACAAAGGGCTTGCGTATATAGTCAACGGCGCCTATGTTCAGGCCTTCCATTTCGCTTTTCGCGTCGTCCTTGGAAGTTAGGAATATGATGGGAATTTCCCTGAATTTTTCGTAGCCCAACAGCTTTTTCGCGGCGTCATACCCGTTCATTTCCGGCATCTCGACGTCCAGAAGGATTAAGTCCGGATAGATGTGCTCCAGCAGGTCGAACATCTTTAACGCCGAAAGGCTTGGGTACACCTCGTACTTTTCTTTCAGCGTATTTTTGATAGCGGTTAGGTTTTCAACATTATCGTCCACCACGATAATTTTTTTCAAGTCTGTCATTTCTTTAACTCCTTTTCATACTGCGCAATCCGCGCCGCCGCTTCTGTTATTTCCGATATAACAATTTTATTCTTTAACCATCTTACCAGATCAGAGCCTTCTTCGTAATCCGTGCTTTCCAGTTCCGCCATGGCTTTGTCAATGCCGGACATGTCGAAGTTTTCGCAGCATTGCTTTAGCCGCGCCAAAACCTTCAAATCGGGGGCTTTTTGGACAGGTTTCGCGTTAAGGGCGTCGTATTGCTCAAGCCATGTTTTTACGCTTTCTACGACAATTTCCGTGTCCTTTATGAGCTTGTCGTTTAAGGCCATTACCCTTTTATAGTCCCCCGCTCTGGACAAATTTTCCAGATTCAGGGCCGCTTCCCTTATCGTTTCCGCCCCTATGCCGGCGCTGGTGCCTTTTACCCCGTGTACGGCAATAACATAACTTGGCAGCGTGTCTTCCGTAACCGTCTTTAGTTTGTTTAAGTTTACGGGCGTATTGGAAACATAGGAACGCAGGAGCTCAAGGTAAATTTTCTTGTCGCCGCCGTAAAGGGAAAGCCCTCTTTCCGTATCCACTCCCGGTATTTCTATCTTTATGTTCGCGGTTTTATCGTCTTCGGAAGAAGTTTCGGGCGACAAAAACACGTTGGTTCCCAGTTCCTTTTCCTTCTCTTCGTCACGCACCCATTTCCTTATAACGGAATCAAGCTCCATTATGTCTATGGGCTTGGATATAAACGCCTGGAAGTCGTGGTCATAAAACATCTGTTCGGTTCCGTGTATCGCGTTGGCCGTTAACGCTATTATCGGCAGTTTTTCCGCGTATTTCGTGCCTAAGGCGCGTATCTTGTCCGCGGTTTCTATGCCGTCCATTCCCGGCATCATGTGGTCCATGAACACCGCGCTGTAAACGGGAGTCCCGGCGCGTATTTTTTCAACGGCTTCCAGCCCGTTGTCCGAGCAGTCCACCTGCATCTTGTATTTGCGCAAAAGTCCCGCCGCCACGTCCAGATTGGTCTGCATGTCGTCGACCACCAGCACCCTGGCGTAGCTTAGGTTGAGCCGCACCAGCCTTTTGGTGGCGAGGCGCTTGTCGTCCGTATAGCGGAAACTGCGCAGTTTTCCCGCAACCTCCGCTCCTATAGGCGTATCGTCGTAATAGCCCTGTTTGATGCGCAGGCTGAACGTCGTGCCTTTGCCGTATTCGCTTGTCGCGGTGATTTCCCCGTCCATCATCTCCACGAGCCTCTTGGTAATAGGCAGGCCGAGTCCCGTGCCCTCAATATTGCGGTTGGCTTTGGCGTCTACCTGGAAATAATCAAGGAACAGCTTTTTAACGTCGTCCTCGCGTATTCCTATGCCCGTGTCGGTGACGGAAATATACATCCACACATTGCCGCCGTCGCGCTCGCAGTTTACTTTTAACTCTATGCTTCCGCGGTGCGTGTACTTGGCGGAATTGCTCAGGAGGTTAGTCAATATCTGTTTAACCCGCAAATCGTCGCCGTACAGCTTGTTCGGAAGATCGTCCGGGATATTCAAATTGAATATTATGGGTTTTTCCCCAAGGCGGGTAACGACAAGGGTAATAACGTCGTTCAGCAGGCTGGACATGTAATATTCAACAGGCGATATTTTCAGCTTGCCCGACTCGATTTTGGAGAAGTCCAGAATGTCGTTTACTATGCTTAAAAGCGTGTTACCCGCGTTGTTGATTTTTACCAGGTTTTCCGTGACGCTTCTGGAGAGGGAGTCGTCTTCCAGCACCAGATCCGTAAGGCCGATAATCACGTTAAGCGGCGTGCGGATTTCATGGCTCATATTGGCAAGGAAATCGGATTTGGCTTCCGAGGCCGCCCTTACTTCCCTTTCCATCGCCTTGCGCAGGGTTATATCGCGCCCTATGCCCAAAATCCCGACTATTTCCCCGTCCAGTATGAGAGGCACTTTTACGGTCTCAAAATAACGTTCCACGCCGTCGGCGCACAGCAGTTTTTCCTCAAAAGACACCTGCCGCCGCTCATTCACGGCTGTACGGTCGGCGGCGTTCGCGATCTCCGCGGTTTCTTTGGAAAAACCAAGGGCGTGCATATCATCGTATCCCAGTATCTCATACATTTTTTTGCCGAATAAATCCGCCATGTATTTGTTGCACAGCGTGTATTTAAGGTCCAAATTCTTGCAGAATACGCCGTCCGGAAGGGAGTTAATTATGGTCTTAAGCAGGGAAGTCTGCAGCGCGATTTCTTTCGCCATCGTTTTGCGTCCGGATATGTCGCGCGCGATGCACATAATCCCGACGACATTGCCGTCCTGTATAAGCGGGGCTTTAACGGTTTCAAAGTAGCTTCCCTTTCCGCTGGCGGAAGATGAAACATATTCTTCGTATTTAACGACATTCTTTTCAGAAAGCACGGATTTTTCCACGCCGGAGATTTTTTTCTCCGAATCAGTCGATAACCACGAGCCTTCCTCGTCGGTCTTGCCGAGCAGATCCGCCTCGCTGACGCCTATAAATTCTTCAAAGAGTTTATTGCACTGCGTGTATCTTAATTCGTTATCCTTGCAGAACATAAGATCGGGAATTGAATCGAGCATCATCTGAAGCTGCGATGTCTTGTACGAAAGTTCGCTTGTTCTTCGCTTTACAACCCTTTCAAGATGTCTGCCGAAACTTCGGCTTTTTTGCAGGAAAAACAGCGTTAGGACAAGTATCGTGAGAAACAAAACAGCCGCGCCTATAAACCAGGGGCGCTGGGCCTCCGCCAATTTTTGCCTGTAATCGTAAGACTTGTGCATCCATTGGTTCGCGATATTGTTTACGTTGATAATGCCTATGGCTTTATCGACAATTGACTTCAAAACAGCGGCGTTTTTGTTGTAACCCAAAGAGGAATCAAAATTATAATTGAGTATCAAATTTAATTTATAGCCGGCTTCCTCATAATAGTTGGTGTAAGTAATCAGCCTTCTGTTGCAGGCAAAAATAATTTCAACTTCGTCCTGTTTTAACGCGTTCCAAACTTCTTCCTGTGTGTCATATTCTTTTAAAAACCGGTGATCCGGAAACATCTTTTTTAAAAATTCGGAATATATGCTGTTTTTGCGGACGCCTATAACTATGTTGGGAATCTGGCTTATCGCGATGTTCCGGTAATCCGTTTTGGATAAAAACGCGAAGGTATCTTCGGCAAGCGGAAGCTCCGACCACAGGAAACGGCCCTCATATTCCTTTAAGCGGAACAGTTCAGGCATTATTAAGGCTTTGCCGTTTTCAAGCATCGCAATCAAATCGGAATGGTGCGCGTTTTGATAATTGACGCGCTCAAATCTTAGTCCCGTAAGCGTTGTAATATCCTCTAAGGTATCGCAGAATATTCCGTCCCATTGGCCTGTATTGGCGTCGTAAAAGCAAATCGGATAATTATCAACTTCCATGGCGACGGGTATTACTGGATTGTTTTGAATGTACGTTTTCTCTTCTTCCGTAAGCATATTATTCAGCTTTTTCGCCAGATATTGCTGATGTCCCTCAAGGTAAAGACCCGCGAGGTAATCAAGAGTCTGTTTGTTCAAGGCCTTTTCCACGACATTGATAAAGGGCGAAAGATCCGCGTTCTTTGCCGCCAGGCAGGCCGACTTAAAAATCAGGGGGTGAAAATCTTCGGTAACCACGTCGCCGAACTCGGCAAAGGCGGCGTCCGAGGTATCCATGCCGAAATACGCGTCAATCTTGCCGCTTTTCATCATACTGTAAGCGGTATTGTAATCGTCGATAAAAATTGTTTCAAAATTGTATCCCGCGTTTTCAACAACATCGACGTTCAATACCGAGCCTTCCAGAAAGGCGTACCTTGGCTTGCGTTTAAGCCACAACAGTTCGTCCAGAGGGTCGCTGTCCCTGATACGGAAAATTTTCAGCGAGCGTTCCGCGATGGGGCTGGTCATGAAGAAAGATTTCCGGCGTTCGGAGGTGTTCATCAGCTCTCCGGTAAAATCAATTTCGCCGTTTTCAAGCCCTTTCATTAAATCGCCCCAATTATAGAACCCAATCCTGAACGGTATTCCGAACAACTCTGTAAGCCAGTCGCAGAACAGGGCGGAATACCCGTGAATCTTGCCGTCTTTTCCGGTGAACGCCTCGGTAGACGGGCTCATTCCATAGACAAAAGAAGCGTTATTTTTTTGGAAGGTTTCAATGGTGTTTATTTCGTATTGGGTTATACCGGGAACGTCGCGGAAAGAAGTTATTTTTTTCGCTGAATCATTTTGCTTTTTCGATTGCTTTCCGCACCCTGAAAGTACGGCTAAAATAAGCGCGAAAACAAGCAGCGTCCACTTTTTGGTCATTTTTAATATACTTCCTATTATATTATAATAGAATTCTAACCTGAAAGTATCAATATGTCACCTGTTTTTTATGTATTTTTGGGGTTTACTGTCCTATTACTGTATGTTACCTTTAATCAATGGGGCCGGAATTATTATGCCGTTAATACGTACCTTAATACAGAAAATAATCCCAAAAAATAACCGTAAATCTGTTAATTCAACCGGTAACGGCGCTTTGTTTTCCGAGCGCCGCGCCGCCGTTTTGGACGCTTTAAACCTGTCTATAAAGATATTCTCCACCCATAATGAAGAAACGTTTGAAGAGGTAATGACCAACGGTATACGACCTTTTGCGGACGCCGTCGGCCTGGACCGCGTTGTAGTTTACTCCATTGTGCACATGGAAGGGGAAAAGCGCTTAGGCCAGATTTACCGCTGGGACAAGTCGGAAGGCGGCCTTATGTCCCTTGCCGAAGAACTGCGGGTTTTGCCCAATATCCCGGTTTTGGAACATTTAATATCGTCTGTAAATAAAGGCGATTGCGTAAGAATGAAGGAAAGCGATTATAACGCCGCTCAGACGGCTTTTATGCGCGTTTACGGCATTAAATCTATACTGCTTATACCCATTTTTACGCATGGCGATTTATGGGGCGCGGTATCCTTTCAGGATCATACCGTCAGCCGTTACTTTGACGACGGTTGTTCCGATTTGCTGTATTCTGCGGCGCGTATATTTTCAAACGCCGTTATCAGGGCGGAAACGGAAGACAGCGCCATAAAAGCCATAGAAGAACTGAGACACCGCGAAAAAATGGAAGCCGCGCTGAACAGGGCCGCTATCCTGTTCCTGTCCCAAAAGGAAGAAACATTTGAAGCTACCATGACGGCCGGCGTTGGGGCTATAGCCAACACGTTAAATTTGGACAGATTTTCAATATGGCGCAACACCGCCACGCCCGACGCGTTGTGCGTATCCCAGATATACAGGTGGGACAGGGATTCCGGCGGGACTACCACGCCGACACAAAGTCTGGTAAATGTTACTTACGCCCAATTCGCGCCGCGTTGGGAAAAACTTCTCGCCTCAGGCGAAATAATTAACAGTCCGGCAAAACTTCTGCCGGAAGCTAATATGCTGAAATCATTTAACTGCGTGTCCGCGTTTGTCACGCCCTTGTTTATCAATAATGTTTTTTGGGGTTTCGCCCTTCTTGAAGACAGGCGCGAGGAGCGGTTTTTTGAAGATGACGCCGTTGAAATGATGCGCGCGGCGGCGTTTTTATGCGCGAACACCGTCCTGCGCGCCGACATGGAAAGCGAACTGGCGGAAGCCGGCGAATTTAACCGCGCCGTACTTGACGCGTCTCCGCTTGGTTTTACGATTTTTGACGAAAACGCCCGCGCTTTTGACTGCAACGATTTTACATTGAAAGCGCTGGGGACCACAAGGCAGTACTATATTGACCACTTTTTCGAATTCTCGCCCGAATTCCAGAGCGACGGGAACAGATCCGCGGAAAAGGCGTTTAATGTAATAATGCGGGCGCTGAAAGGCGAGAAACAGGTGTTGGAGTGGGAAAACCTAACTTCCAACGGGAAAATTATTCCTTACGAAGTTACGTTGATACGCGCAATGTACAAAGGCAAGTATGTCGCTCTGGGATTTCAATACGACCTGCGAAACACAAAAAAAATGATGGAGAACATACGCAAGCAGGGCGAGCAGTTAAGAATCAGGCTGGAACAGCAGGAATTAATTTCCGAACTTTCAAGGGGATTTATTTCGTCCGGCGACTCGGAAACGCTGGTGCAGGAAGCCGTCGCCAAGTTGGGGCGTTTCCATCGTGTGTCATTGGTATTTGTGTTCTCTATTGATTATCAGAAGAAAGACACCCGCCTGGCGTATAATTGGACTTCCGACGACAGTCCGCCGCGGTCGGCTATAGCCAATCTGTATGATTATTTAACCAACATTTTCCCCGGAACCCTGCCCGACTGCGCCACTCTGCCCATAGTCGCATGCGACGATACCAAAAACAATCCCGACGCTGTTTTTCAGGCGCTTTATGCCATTAATATCATGGCGGTTATTGCTGCGCCGCTTTATGTTGACGGCCGTTTATGGGGAGTAATGTGTGTAGAACAAAGCGATACGCCGCGCAAGTGGACGGAAAACGAAAAGGGATTTGTCGCCATGACGGCAAGCACCATCGCCGGCGTTATCATGCGGGACATCTATACCATAAAACTCAAGGATGCGGTTAACAAGGCGAACGCGGCAAGCAAGGCGAAAAGCGAATTCCTTTCCAATATGAGCCACGAAATGCGGACGCCACTGAACGCTATAACCGGCATGACGACAATAGGCAAGAACGCGAAGGACATGGAGCGCAAAGACTACGCGCTGGAAAAAATTGAAGCCGCGTCGACGCACCTCTTGGGCGTTATTAACGACGTGCTTGACATGTCAAAGATTGAAGCAAATATGCTGGAACTGTCGCCCATTGAATTTGATTTTGAAAAGATGCTTCAAAAAGTAGTCTCGGTTATCAATTTCCGCGTGGACGAAAAAAAGCAAAAACTCGCGGTGCACATAGACAGGAATATCCCGAAAACCCTGATAGCCGACGATCAAAGGCTGGCTCAGGTTGTTACCAATCTTTTAAGCAACGCGGTAAAATTTACGCCGGAAAAAGGTTCAATTACCCTGGAAGCGCGTTTTAAGGGGGAGGAAAGAGGCTTTTGCACCATAGAAATTTCCGTATCTGATACGGGAATAGGCATAAACAGCGAACAGCAAAAACGCCTTTTTAATTCTTTTCAGCAGGCGGAGAGCAGCACGACGCGCAAATACGGCGGTACGGGGCTGGGGCTTGCGATTTCAAAAAGCATTGTAGAATTGATGGGCGGCAAAATCTGGGTAAAGTCCGAATCGCAAAAAGGCGCAAACTTTGCCTTTACCATTAAAACGCGCCGAGGCACTTCAAAAGAAAAAGGCTCGCTCCTGGCTCCGGGTATAAAATTAGAAAATATCCGTATTATGGCTATAGACGATGATCCCGATATATTGGCGAATTTCCGCGATATAACGCGTGAATACGGCATTAACTGCGATACCGCGATCAGCGGAGAAGAGGCGCTCAAACTTGTAGATAAAAACGGCCCCTATCATATTTATTTTACGGACTGGAAGATGCCTGTTATGGACGGCATACAGCTGACGCGGGAACTAAAGAAGAGGGGGCCCGAAAACTCCGTAGTGATAATGATTTCCGCCGTAGAATGGAACGTAATTTCCGAAGAATCCAAAAAAGCGGGAGTGGACAAATTCCTGTCCAAGCCGCTGTTCCCGTCCACCATTTTTGAGGCTATCAATGAATGTACGGGCGTTGAAAAAGAAAAGGAAAAAGAAGAGCAGACAACTGTCGGCGGCTCATATAAAGGGCGTCAAATTCTGCTTGTAGAAGATGTGGAAATTAACCGCGAAGTAGTGCAAGTACTGCTTGAACCTACGCAGCTTGAAATAGACTGCGCTGAAAACGGCGCGCAGGCAGTAAAAATGTTTATGGAAAACCCCGGAAAATACGAATTAATTTTTATGGACATACAGATGCCCGAAATGGACGGCTACGACGCGACGCGTCAAATTCGCTCGTTGGACACGCTGGAAGCCAAATCCATTCCGATAATCGCCATGACAGCTAACGTGTTTAAAGAAGACATAGAAAAATGCCTTGAAGCCGGCATGAACGACCACATAGGCAAACCGATAGACCTAAATGAAGTTCTGGATAAATTAAAAACTTATTTGAATTAGTTGGTAACAGTTATTATGGCGGTTTACGACGTTCTGCCAAAGGCAGAATGTAGGGGCGGTTCCCGCCCCGTAAACCGCTGAGATAAGCGACGTTTTAATGTCGCTTATCGTGAATGTATGCGCCGTTTTAATGGCGCATACATTTTTTTAAGCTGCGTTAATTTGGATCATCCTCTTCTGCGATTCGGCGCGTTTCTTAATGTTCAAGCTGAGAACGCCGTTCTTGAACGCCGCGTTTACTTCCTGCGGATCGGCGTTATCCGGTAATTGGAAGGAGCGGTTGAAGGTAACATTCCTTCTTTCGCGCAGGATGTATTTTCCGTCTTCTTCTTTCTTTTCCTTCTTTTCTTCCTGCTTGGAAGCGACGGTTAAACTTGAGCCGTCGATATTAACTTCGATGTTTTTCTCATCGAAGCCGGGAAGTTCCATCTCCATAACATAACTGTTTTCGGTCTCCTGAATATCTACCGCGGGCAAATAATGCAAAGCCCTTCCTGTGGGAGACAGAATTGAATCCCCAAAGAACGAATCAAAACACCTGTTAAAATCGCTCAGCGCGTTCTGAAGTACGTCCGTGTGCGGATGATACAAGGATAATGTTTTCATTTTCTTTACCTCTGTCCGTCGGGGGTACGGCGGAAATCAAACGGTTCAACGAACCTTAACTTTTTCCCGCTCTTCCTCGTCGGCAATTATATATTAGCAAAAACCGTGCCAAGCCGAAAAACCGCAAAATTTGCCCGTTTTTGCGCAAATTTTTTATCTTTTAAAAGTGCGTTTGTGTAAAAATGACACAGTAACAAAAAAACAGTCAAATTTCGTGTCAGTTTGATACAGTTTGCGAAGTTAGCCGTTCATCTCTGTCCCCTAATGACAGAGTCCGATGACAAAGGGCAAGGAATGAATCCCTTACCCTCTGTCCTCCTTTTTTTTCATCCCACTTTTATCTCTTCTCATTGCTAATTACTCATTGCTAATTCGCTCACGCCGCGTTTATTTCAATTACTCTCCTATTTGATTCGGCGCGTTTCTTTATGTCTAAGCTGAGAATGCCGTCCTTAAATGCCGCGCTTATTGCCAGCGGATCCGCGTTTCCGGGCAGTTGGAAAGAACGGTTGAAGGTTGTGTTTCCTCTTTCACGCAGGATGTATACTCCGTCTGCTTCGTGCTTTTTCTCTTTTTTCCCTTCCAATCTGGAAACGATACTCAGGTAAGGGCCGTCGACATTAACCTCGATATTTTTTTCATTAAAACCGGGAAGTTCCATTTTCATGACATAACTGCTTTCGTTTTCCTGAATATCTACCGCGGGCGAATAGTATAAAACCTTTTCTTCCGGCGACAGGATTGAATCCACAAAGTACGAATCAAAATACCTGTTTAAGTCGTTCAGCGCGTTGTGAAATGTGTTCGGATGATATAAAGATATAGACTTCATTTTTTTACCTCTTTGTCTTACTGAGGTATGGCGGAAATCCGGTTCAACGAACCTCCCAATCTTCAATTTTTCCGCTCTCCTCATCGACACCTATATATTAGCAAGAACCGTGCCAACAGATAAAACGCGAAATTTGCCGGGTTTTTTGCGAATTTTGCGGTTTTTGTTAAGGGGTTTCGGGTAATTATGACACGGTGGGGAAATATGGCGTATATTGGGGTCATAATGACACGATTAGCGGGGGAGAACAAATAATGTTTTCCCTTTGACAAGCTGTTTGATATTTTAGGGCTGCAAATGAAACTGGAGCAAAAAAGCGCATAGAGCGTGGTAAATTCTATGTATTTAGTTAATTGTTACTCAATATTTGCTGACTATTTCGGTTATTTCGGCTATATAAACGGAAGAAATACTGCTGTATTCCGCCAGTTGTGCTTGTGATAGGCCTTCCTTTTTCCGGAGATCCTTTAAATTCTTAATAAAAGTCTGTTTTTAGGTCATTATCTTATGCTAATACCCTATATAGCCGTGTAATATATACCTATAGTATTATTTATATATAAATGTTATAATTAGTCTAATAATGTATAGTAGAAAAAGCATAATATAGGGTACTTTCTTTGGATTTTTTCAAACACTGCGGAGTCAGGCGTAAATAGAACTTAAGGAGATTAATATGAACAAAAAACTTTACCTTTTGGCGGTATTATTTTTCACGCTTGCGGTCTCCGCCAATTCTCAATCACCAACCGTTGCCGGAACAAACGGCGCGGCAGCGTCGGCGGTTTCATCAGATTCCGCTTTAAATAACATTGAAGTTATTTCACCAACCGGTGGATGGCGAAATAACAGAGATAAGAACTCCGATTCGGATGTAACAATTGATAAAGAACAAATTGACGGAAAAGAACAGTATGTTATGACTATTGATGTGAATGCCGCGTCTAATGGTTGGGCAGGAGCTTACACAGAAAATATAAATATAATCCAAAATCTAAGAAACGCTAATGGGATACGTTTTAAAGCATTGGGCGATGGGAAAAAATGGAGAGTCTATTTTGGAACAAGAGATGTTACTGATAGTTGTTGGCATGGAATGATAATAACAACTCAAAAAGGAAAAGTTACTAGCTTTGATATTCCTTTCAATCGTTTAAAACAACCCGATTGGGGAAGGGAAACCAAGTTTATTAAAAATAATTTAGGTGTCATGGCTATTGAGAGGTCAAATGATACGGGAACCGGACCCGCTGTCATTAAAATCTTCGATTTTGAAATAATTACGGCGGCAAACGCGTCTGCATCTGCAGCAAAAATCCCGCAGGGGCCAAGCGAGCATGACATGATTGTTTTATTAAACGGAACCATACTCGACGCGGAAGTCGAAGAAATTTCCCCTACACAAATCAAGTACAGGCGAGTTGACAATTTAACCGGTCCGGTGTATGTCGTTAACAGCGGCGAGGTCTATTCGGTAAAATACAAAAACGGCAATATGGACATTATAAACGCGGCCGGAAGATCCCCCAACTCGCCGATATTGGACCCCGACAAGTTATATACCGGTTTTTCCTTTGAACCGTCCGGTTTTATTTCAGGCGGCCCTTCCGCGACACTGGAATTTTCAAAAGGCGCCGTTAATACATCAATTCACGCAAGTTTTCCGACGCTGGCATTAAACAGTGCCGCAAGCGGTTTTGGCTTTGGAGCGGGCATAGGATTAAATTATTATTGGGGCGGCCCCATCGGCGGGTTTTTTGTCGGCGGAGTTTTAGAGTGGAATATGTTCCCTTTTGAGCAAACCGTTTTTGATAATAATTTAGGCAGGAATGTTAGTGAAAGAAATACGGCGCATAATGGTATATTAGCCTTGCAAGCCGGTTATAAATTTATTTTAAAAAACGGAATTTATTTCCGTACGGGAATCGCCGCAGGCATGTCTTTTTCCACATATTATCCTTCCGCTTTTTACTACAAACCTGATTTGGCGACCGGGTATATATTCTAATCTACAGCACGGCTTCGCCGTGCTTTTATCCAGCGTGTGGTAAATTCTTTGTATGAATTTATTTGTTACTTAGTATTTGCTGACTATATCGGTAATTTCGGCAAGTATCCGGCTTGTGTTTTGGTTTATTTGTTTCTTAATAAATGTTTTTAGCTGTTTTTGAAGTTTTTTATTAACATAATACGGTAATTGCGTAGAAGTTTTTTCTTCACTTTTTTCCGCGAGGCTGTTTTTGTTCTGGTTCTTGAAAAGCAGATAAGGTTCAATCTTTAAAATAACGGCTATTTTCTCTATAACGCCGATAGAAGGAAATTTCTTGCCTGTTTCTATCTCGGCAATATAAACGGAAGAAATACCGCTGTATTCCGCCAGTTGTGCTTGTGATAAGCCTTCCTTTTTCCGGAGATCCTTTAAATTTTTAATAAAAGTCTGTTTTAAGGTCATTATCTTATGCTAATAGCCTATATAGCCGTGTAATATATACCTATAGCATTATTTATATATAAATGTTATAATTAGGCTAATAGTATATAGTGGAAAAGGCTTGATATTGGGTACTTTCTTTGGATTTTTTCAAACGCTGCGGAGTCAGGCAAAAATAGAACTTAAGGAGATTTTTATGAACAAAAAGCATTTTCTTTTTTTATTACCGGTTTGTTTGTTGTTTTGCATAAGCCTTACTACCTGTGAAGAAGAAGTAGTAACAGACTTATGGGAAAAATTACGTAATACTGCATGGAGTGGAACAAGTTATTACGAAGCCGACTATGGAAGATTTTCAATAGAAACAACAATTGGTTTTTATGGATCGAATAATGGTCCCATTCCGCAAAGATATTTTATGGGTGACGCCGGTTTTTATCCTTATTTTATAATTCGCCAATTTTATTCATTTCTTGATTCTGAAGAGCAGCATGACACTTGCTATTTTTATTATGCTTCTTTCCAAATTGACAGAACCGGAAACAAAATATCAAACATTTATTGGAGTTCTAATATTTATATGTATCCATTTTCTATTTCTGTATCCGATAATGGTGAGAAACTGACTTTGAGGGAAGATAATAAATACAGCGGCCTCGGACATGCATGTTATTTTAGCGGTACATATTCAAAAATTTCATCTGATCCAAAATATAAATATTATGATGATGAAAAATTTTTTGGTACTTATATATCGCAGTATGAGACTAACGGTAAAGTTATTACGGAAACTGTTCAGATTAATGAGACAAATTTCAGGATCGAAGATAATGATCCTGCCGGACGTGCGTCTCTTTATTTTGAAATTACTGATTGGGACCCGCCTTTAACACCAAGTATGTATATGAGTAGATCTCATCCCGAATATTTCGAAATTACAGGTAGGATTACTAGCGCAAATCCACAACATAATGATCCTAATGATCCTAAATATTCATATCTTTATGGAAATAAAACCGCACCGGGTTTTACTGCTGCTGATATAAATTCAACCGAGTGCCGGATAGTGCTCCATTATGATAATGACGGCAAAGAATTAATAAGGTCAAACTTTTTCAAAATCAAAAACGGTGGTTTTGAAATTGTTACGGACAATAATATGGATCGTATTTATAGGAGATATGATTAATGAAAAAATTTTACTTTTTAGCGGCATTATTAATCACGCTTGTGTTTTCCGTCAACGCCCAGCCGAAATTCGGAACGCCGACCGCTTTTCAAAAAACGATAAATGAAATTATCAGCAAAATTCCCATTAATATAGCCGGGAACCAGGTTAATATCTCTTTTGAGGGAGATTCCTGGCGGGGAAAGTTAAACGGGCAGGACTTATTGGCGGGTATGTTTAAAATTGATGAAGGCCCTGACGGGTCAATTATTACAATAAAACAATCATGGCTGTTTGCGGACACCGGGAAAAAAGTTCCGGTTACGGGAAAACCAATCGCCGCATGGGTTGATACGCCGGGACCGGAGTTGTTTTTTCAATATATTAAAGGTCCGCCTGTATCAATACTGCCTATTACGCAGGAAGCCGCAGCTGCCGCGCTTGCCGCAATCGGAATCAGCGGTATCGGAACAACCGGCGGCGCCGCGGCGCAGGCGACAACCGGCGCTGTCGCGGCGGCTCCTGCAACGCAGACAACAACCGACGCCGTTGCGGCGGCTCCCGCAACACAGACAACAATTCCACAGCAAGCCGCCAAACCAACGGGGCCGGCATTGGACCCCAACAAGTTATATTTCAGTTTTTCCGTCGAACCGTCCGGTTTTATTTCAGGCGGCCCTTCCGCGACACTGGAATTTACAAAAGGCGCTTTTAATACATCGATTCACGCAAGTTTTCCGACGCTGGCATTAAACAGTACTGCGGAAGGTTTTGGCTTTGGAGCGGGAGCAGGCCTTAATTATTATTGGGGCGGCCCGATAGGAGGTTTTTTCCTGGGCGGAGTATTTGAGTGGAATATGTACCCTTCATTAGGTACCGTTATTAATCCTTATGCCGCGTATAATCCTGTTACAGATTCATATTCAAGCGCCAGTGAGATAGGAAAAACCAAGGCTCATAATTTTATTTTTGCCTTGAATGGCGGCTATAAATTTGTGTTAAAAAACGGCATTTATTTCCGCACAGGAATCGCCGCAGGCTTAACCATGTCTCAAAATTTATCTATGGGCTTTTACTACAAACCTGATATAGCGACCGGGTATATATTCTAATCCACAGCCACGCCGGTCTTCAACGCGCTAAACCTTTTGCTTAAATTATCCTCATTCTGTGGATTCTCCATGGAAAGATAAAGAGAAAAAAGCATATCAGGATTAGGCCGGCGTGCTTTCTGTATAGCCCCTACAAAACCCGTGTTGTCTTTGGGTGACAAAACCGGCTTTTCGTCAAAGGGGTGCTTTTCAATAACCAGATCGTTCCAGTTTTCCATAGTGTTCGTGCCAAGCTTCGGGTCGGGTTTGATGTTTCTGTAGAGGAGGATAAAGTCCTTGCCCCTTTGGTCGCGGGTCAGAATTATCCTGCGTATGCCGAATTCCGTTTTATTGTTGAGCTTGTACCAAGAATGGGCCAGAAACAATTCCGAACGGGGGTTCCAGTCAAATACCTGCTTGTCGGAACCTATGGAAATGGAGCCGCTGCTGAAGGAAAAATTCTGTTCAGTACTTTTCCAATTAAAGCGTAAATCTTTTAAAAAGTCGGGAATATACTGCTTGATGGCGGCATAATTGACCCATTCGTCAAAAGAACCGTCGTAGGCCGCAAAAAGATGGTCGCATATTTTATGCATGTCCCATTCGTAAACGCGCAGAAACGAACTGTCCTGCTTGGTTGTAACGATGACAGGCCCGTTTGGCAGGGGAAGAATGTACATAATCAGGACATTATCCTCAAAACCTATGAGCCAATGGGCGGAAATCCATGTTCTTCCGAGCGCGTCCCGAAAAGAACCCTTGGAAGAAGGTTCACCGTAAGAGAGAATGCGGTACTTGTCGCTGCCCCAAAGGGTTCTGTCTGTGCGGATATTGCGGAGAATCAAATCCATGATGTATTTTGGGTCGGTGCAAATTTTTTCTACGGGTACGGAAAGGGGCCTTTTTAATTTATAGAAGGAAAAACCTGATACCGAGGCCTGATAAAGCCGCCCGTCGTCATCCAAAGGATAATTTTTCTTGTCCAGCCCCGATAATTTCCAGTTGTCGTCGTTGCGGTCCACAAAGCTGATTTCCGGAAAGATCGATGAAATGGAACTGTTAAGCAGGTACGCGTTGTTCGGTCCGGAAAGATATTCAGGCGCTTCCTTGAAAAGCTTTGTCATAGCGTCAACATAATGAGTGTTATAGGCCTCGCAAATAAATTTTCTTATATTGGTATAGGTATCCGGCAATTTTACTTGAAATTCAAACATTCCGTTCAATTTATTTGCCAATATCAGGTGGCTGACGCCGGATTTTTGACGGTAAGGGAGTTCGGAACGGCTGCCGTTAAGAACAACCTCCGCAGGAAGCGAATAAAGAATATTTTCCTTTAGGGAACATACAATTCCGACAACTTTTCCGTCCTGAGTTACCAGCGGGCCGCCTGAATTTCCCGGATTGCCGTCCGCCGAACTTTTAAGCAGGTTCCATCGGCCGGAATCTTCTTCGGGAATAGTTCCCAAAATAAGCCCGTTTCGCACCACTACGCCTTCGCCAAGAGCGTTTCCTATGCTTAAAACAGTGTCTCCCGTTTTAAAATTCTTCTCAAATTGGAAAAATTTGTCAAAAGTTTTATCTTTTACGGTAAAAATAAGGTAATCTTTTTCGTTTGAACCGCTGATAATCTGGTCCAGTTCATAGACGCTCCCGCTTGAATCCCTGATAAAGTATTTATTAAAAACCATGCTTTCATAGCCAAGGTTGATCACATGAAAAGCGGTTACCAATTCCGTTTTGGAAACGGCAAACGCCGTCCCTATGGAATAATATTTGTCGTTTCTGACAGAAAAAGGAACCCTATTCCAGTCCAATTCCTTCTCATAAACGGTGTTATCCCCGGCCGGTTTCTCCACAACTACTTCAAAAACAGCGTTTTGAACCATATTAAAAGTACTTTTTGATAAAATTCCCGCCCCTGTAGCCTGCTGTATAGAGGGACAGGAAGCAAAGGCCAACATAACCGGAATACTCGCCGCTAAAAACGCTATTCTAAAATTATTCTTTCCCATAGAAATAGAATACACCAAAACATGGTGCCTGTCACCGAATTTCCCTAGTGTACCTCCTCAAAAAAGGACGCTATATATGGCCCTATTCCTGTAGCGTACATTAAAAAAAAATACACTATATGTAGCGTATTTGCTTGACAAAAAATAAAAAAAGAGTACAATTTATACTAGAGGGAGGGAAAAACTATGCCAGCCAAAAAGACAGCGAAAAAAGCACCGGCGAAGAAAGCAACAAAAGCTAAAAAGACAGCGAAGAAGTAGTGTAAGGATCTATCGGTCTGTGGATGGCGCTGCCAAACAAATGGCGCTCCATTGCAGACCGATACGTTTTTTTAAAGGTAAAGGTGCCTGTCACCCAAATTCCCTAGTGTACCTCCTTTAAAAAGGACACCATATATGGCCCTATTCCTGTAGCGTATAGTTAAAAAAAAATACACTATATATAGCGTACTCGCTTGACAAAAAATAAAAAAAAGTGTACATTTCTATTAGAGGGAGGGAAAAATTATGCCAGCAGCCAAAAAAACAGCGAAAAAGACAACAGCGAAGAAAACAACAAAAGCAAAAGCAAAAAAGACAACGAAGAAGTAAGGAAAGGTACCGGTCTGCGAATGGCTCTGCCGGCGCAGACCGGTCGAACGCGCCGCCGGCGCTTAAATTTAAAAATGATTGCCGGAATGAATATTAAATATAAAATAATTGAAAATAAAACGCGCGCTTTGACGAGTATAAATTTTATGTTTATAATCAGCAAAGGGGTAATTCATGAAGTTGTTTGCCGCGAAGGAGAAGTTTTAATGAAAAGGTTTTGTGTTTTTTCTTTGTTAATAACCGTACTGTCAATTTACGGATGCGGTTCTAAGCCGCAGGCGCAGTCAAATAAGAAAGCGGAGCCGCAGGCAAGATATTTGTATCCGGATGATTATATGGCCGACCCCGCCGCGTATGTTTTTAACGGCAGAGTGTATATTTATCCTTCCCACGACTGGAGAAGCAGTATAACGTATAACGCCAACGGCGAAGCTTTTCAGATGAAAGACTATCATGTGTTCTCTATGGATGACGTGGAAAACGGCGAAGTTACAGCTCACGGTAAAATATTGGACCTTAAGGATATCCCCTGGGCGACAAGTCAATTATGGGATAATGCTGTCGCTTTCAGGAACGGCAAGTATTATATGTATTTTCCGGCAAGAGATAAAAATAATGTTTTTCGTATAGGCGTGGCAACAGCGTCCCGCCCGGAAGGGCCGTTTGTCGCGGAAAAAGAACCAATTAAAGGAAGCTTTAGTATCGATCCGTGCGCTTTTGAGGACAACAGCGTTGCAGGCAACGGCGCATATTATTTATATTTTGGAGGAGCGGGAAGCAGTCCGGCCGGCCAGTCGTCTTCCCTTGCGCGCGTTGTTAAATTAAGCGACGATATGCTGCAGTTTGCCGAAGAACCTAAGCCTGTTGTTCTCCTGAACAAGAACGGCGCTCCGGTCACAGGTCCGGACTACCAATTTTTCGAAGCTTCATGGATGCACAAATACAACGGAAAATATTATTTTTCCTATTCCACAGGCCATACTCACCGTTTGTGTTACGCGACAGGCGATAATCCCTACGGGCCTTTTACATATCAGGGAGTTGTTTTAACTCCGGTGGTAGGCTGGACGACTCATCATTCAATTGTCGAGTACAAGGGAAAGTGGTGGCTGTTTTTTCACGACAGCCGGCCTTCCGGCGGAACGGACTGGCTTAGAAGCATGAAGGTAGTTGAATTAAGATATAACGATGACGGGTCAATTCAAACAATTAAAGGCGGAGGCTTTTGGTAAGAGGTAAATATGCAGTATGGTTTTTTTGATGATAACGCGCGGGAATATGTAATTACCCGCCCCGATACTCCTTATCCGTGGATCAATTATTTGGGCAGCGAGGATTTTTACGGTCTTTTTTCCAACACTTCGGGCGGCTACTGTTTTTACCGCGACGCGCGTATGTTAAGGCTTACCCGTTACCGCTACAACAACGTGCCGACCGACGCCGGCGGGCGCTATTTTTACCTGCGCGAAGGCGGCGACGCCTGGACTCCCTCCTGGATGCCCATGAAGTCCGCGCTTGACCGCTACGAGTGCCGCCACGGAATGGGCTATTCGCGCATTTCTTCGGCTCGCAACGGCCTCGCGTTTTCTCAAGTTTCTTTTGTACCGTTACGCGACACCTGCGAGATACATAAAATCACGCTTACCAACGAATCAAATTCCGATAAACACGTGGATATGTTTTCTTTTATTGAATTCTGCCTGTGGAACGCCAACGACGATATGACCAACTTCCAGCGCAACTTCAGCATAGGGGAAGTTGAGATAGACGGTTCGCGCATTTATCACAAGACCGAGTACAGGGAGAGGCGCAACCATTACGCTGTGTGGGCGGTCAATGTTCCAATTGAGGGCTTTGACACGGACAGGCAGTCGTTTCTGGGCCTTTACAACGGCTTTGATCATCCGCAGGCGGTTTTTGACGGAGAGGCAAGAAATTCCGTCGCTTCGGGCTGGGCGCCCATAGGCTCTCACCACATCAAGGCGCATCTTGCGCCGGGCGAGGCTAAAACTTTTGTTTTTATCCTTGGTTACTGCGAAAATCCCGAGGATCAGAAGTGGGAAAGGCAGGGGATAATCAATAAAAATCCCGCGAATAAACTTCTTGCGCAATACGGAACGCCCGACGCGGCGGACAAGGCTCTTGCCGAGCTTAACAAGTACTGGAACAGTCTTCTTGGCCGCTTTAGGGTTGACGCCGAAGACAAAAAGATGGCTCGCATGACGGGCGTCTGGAACCAGTACCAGTGCATGGTTACGTTTAACATGTCGCGCAGCGCGTCTTATTTTGAATCGGGAATAGGGCGCGGCATGGGCTTCCGCGATTCAAATCAGGACTTGCTGGGCTTTGTTCATCTTGTTCCCGAACGCGCCCGCGCCCGCATTTTGGACATTGCCGCGACGCAGTTTCCCGACGGCAGCGCGTATCATCAGTACCAGCCGCTTACAAAGCGCGGCAATAATGAGATCGGCTCCGGCTTTAACGACGATCCTTTGTGGCTAATCTGCGGAGTTGCGGCGTACATCAAGGAAACGGGCGACTACGGCATCCTTGATGAAAAAGTGCCGTTTGACAACAACGAAGCGTTAGCCGACACCCTCTTTATTCACTTAAAGCGCTCGTTTGATTACACGATAACGCACACCGGGCCGCACGGCTTACCGCTGATTGGCCGCGCCGACTGGAACGACTGTTTAAACCTTAACTGCTTTTCCAAAACGCCCGGCGAATCTTTCCAGACAACCGCCAATTTTGAAAGCGGCGTCGCGGAATCCGTTTTAATCGCCGCAATATTCGCCTTTACCGGCCCCGATTATGCCGAAATCTGCCGCCGCACGGGGCGCAGCGAAGAAGCGCAGTACGCCGAAAATGCCGTCGCAAAAATGACCGAAGCGGTTAACAACTACGGATGGGACGGCGACTGGTTCCTCCGCGCTTATGACGCGCACGGCAAAAAAATCGGCAGCTGCGAATGCGAAGACGGAAAAATATTTATTGAATCCAACGGCTTTGCCGTCATGGCAGGCATAGGTCTTAATGACGGACGCGCGCAAAAGGCGCTTAATTCCGTAAAGGATCATCTTGATACAAAATACGGCATTGTGCTGCTGCAGCCCGCGTACAAGGACTACCATATTGAGTTAGGTGAAGTTTCTTCGTATCCGCCCGGCTACAAGGAAAACGCCGGGATTTTCTGCCATAACAACCCGTGGGTTACGATAGGGGAGACCGTACTTGGCAGGGGAAACCGCGCGTTTGAAACCTACACAAAAATTTGCCCCGCATACCGCGAAGACGACAGCGATCTTCGCAGATTGGAGCCTTATGTGTACGCGCAGATGGTAGCGGGCAAAGACGCGGTTAATCACGGCGAGGCGAAAAATTCATGGCTTACGGGGACGGCGGCCTGGACCTTTGTCAGCATCTCACAGTACATTCTGGGAGTGCGTCCTGTTTTTGACGGCCTTATGATAGACCCGTGTATTCCGTCAGGCATGAAAGGCTATACCGTTACCCGCCATTTCCGGGGCGCGGATTATCAGATTACGGTAGACAACAGCGCAGGCGTTGAAAAGGGAGTAAAATCCATAACGGTAGACGGCTATCCGAACAAAGGGGCGGTATTGCCCGTTTTTGGCGACAATAGGGTACATAATGTTATCGTAACTATGGGGAAATAAAAACAATGCATTACAAGAATTTTTTGACGGTTACTTATGCGCCCGCCGGTTATTTATTTGATAATCCGCTTGAACAGATAAAGGCGGATATTGAAAAAACAGGCAAGTACATCAAGTTAGACAAGATATATCTTGAAACTTACCGCTCGGAAGTTTTAGTTGAACGCGAAAAAATGGAAGCCGTAAAAGCTTTGTTTGTTGAGAATGGCTATATGGTATCCGGCGGGATTACAACAACGGTGAAGCGCAATTTAATGGGGAGCATGTGTTTTACGGACAAGGAAAACCGCAAAAGGCTCGGAGAAATCGCCGCCTACACCGCGAAGCTTTTTGATGAAATAATTCTTGACGACTTTTATTTTACAAACTGCCGCTGTGAATCATGCATCAAGGCAAAAGGAGACCGCGATTGGGCTTCTTTCCGGCTTATGCTGATGAACGACATTTCCGAGAACGTGATTATTAAAAACGCGAAAGTGGCGAATCCAAAAGTAAATTGCATAATCAAATATCCCAACTGGTACGACAGTTTTCAGGCTAACGGCTATAACTTTGAAGACGAATCAAAAATGTTTGACATGATCTACACAGGAACCGAGACGCGCGATCCCAATTATACGCATCAAAACCTGCCGCGCTATTTAAGTTTTTTCCTGCCCCGTCTTTTCGAGCACGTCAAGCCGGGAAAAAACGGCGGCGGCTGGTACGATCTATTTGACTGCTCTCTGGAAGACTATGTGCAGCAGGCGTATTTAACGCTTTTCTCAAAATGCCGTGAACAGATGCTTTTCTGTTTCCCCTTACTCGTAAACGCCCCTCTTTACACCGCCGCCGTCGGCGCGTTCTTTGATGAGGCGGATCAATTCATCGGACAGATAGGGGAACCAGTGGGCGTCGCCTGTTACAAGCCGTATCATTCGCACGGAGAGCGGCTTCTTCATGAATTTGTCGGGATGTGCGGCGTCCCGCTTGACCCGTATCCTTATTACCCAGGAAACGCGAAGACTGTGTTTCTTACCGCGGACGCCGCGTGGGACGCGGAAATTGTCGACAAGATAAAACAAAGTCTTTTGAAAGGGAGCAAAGTTTTTATCACAAGCGGTCTGTATGAAAAACTGGCGGGTCTTGGAATAGAGGACATACTTCCGCTTGAAGTCACAAACAGAAAAATAACCACGGATGTATTTACCAATAGCGCCTTTGGCAGGGGCAACTGCGGCTATGTAAAAGCCGCCTCTCCTATAACCCTGTCCCATGTCGCCTACAACGAGAACGATATATGGCCGCTTTCAGCCGCTCTTACTCCGCACTCAAGCCACGCGTTATTGTTGTGCGGCGCGTACGGCAAAGGAAGTCTCTATATACTTACAATCCCCGACAATTTCTCCGACTTATACAATCTTCCCGCAGAAACTCTCGCCCTCCTGCGCGGCGAATTAGATTTGCCCATAACGCTTGAATGCGCAGGCCGCGTGTCGCTGTTCCCGTATGACAATGATACTTTTATTTTGCAGTCTTTCCTTGACAGGCCTGAACGTGTACGTGTCCGCATTAACAGGCCGAATGTAAAGCTTGAACTGTTGGCAAAAACGAAAATTCGACCGTTTGAGATAGTCCGTTCGGGAGAAGCAGAAAGCGTTTTTGACATTTTTATGATGCCGGGACATTACATGGCGTTTAAAATCGAATGAGAAAAGGTTATTTTCTTTTTATATGTATTTTTCTCATGTTGTTTTTATTTTCATGCGCGGTTGATACAAGTACTGATACTGAAAGAATTGAAGTAGATAATCGAACAGATGAAGATGTACAGATATATTATTTCTCTGTTTTTAAATTAGAAGTGACACAGACAATTATACGTTACGATGATAAACGTTTTGTTAATTTTACGCCGGATGTAGTATATTACGCGAGAGGGTGGAAGACAAAGAAAGAATACGGGGAGAGAACTTTTGTAAAACTGCCTTCCAGTGTTAGTGTTCCGCGAACGTGGACGATTATGTGAGAAAGGTATTTTAATTATTGTTATTTATTTTTTACCACTAACCAAACGGACAGTTTGTAGATTGCATGAAATATTTATAGATAAAATAGCAGACCTGCGCTAACTTCTTGCCAGATAAGGTTTATTTTGGAAAGCGGGGCGCTGTTTATCAGCCGAAATACTTCAGATTAGCAGGCGGACAGTAGATGATCACATTTCTAATTGAATTCTTGGGGGCGTTACGGGGGCTTGCCCCCGTTGAGGGGGGTAGCGGAAAAGCCGAAGGCTTTGGAGCGTGGGTGGAGATTTCTCTCTTCTTATTTAGTATATTTACAGCTAACTCAAAAATATTTTGAAAGGAATAGAAGACGAGAGATATATTCCATTAACTTATATACAACCAATATAAAGGACTTGACTAAAACAATTTATTTTGAGAATATCAAATATGTTGGTATTATAGGCACTTATTTAATACCTTAGTGGTTATTAAAGATTTTTAGCAATAATGTTATTTGGTATACAGCTTTGAAAAAATGAGCAAAGAATTCAGATAACACATAATAGATGGTGTATGATGGATAAAGGAAAAGTTACACAAAGCATTAAGGAACAAGCAACAAGCAATAAGTAAATTTATTGAAAAAGCAACAATACCAATAATTGCATACCGTGATGACAGTGAAACAGGTGAACGTATTGCAGGTATACATGGAACAGGAAAAATTTTAAGTTTTTAGAAAAATATTTTTTAATAACTGCCGCACATGTATTAGAGCAGATTGACTACCGAAATGAAAAAAATTATTATTTATTAAATGAAACAAACATAACATTTATACTTTATAAAAAAATGCCTATTATAATTACTGGATATATAAATAAATGGACAAAATTTAATAAAGATAAAAATATACTGTATACTCTTAAACCTTTTAAATTGATGAGCATACGAAAAGAACCTAAAATGAATTATAATGAATATGATCCGAGAATTCATATTCTTGCAGAGTATGGAGAAACGTTGTTTCTAGGAGGTGATGAGAATAAGCGTATACCTGCTGAACAGGAATTAAATGGGATTAGCGGTAGTGCAATGTGGACGATCGAAGATAATTCAACAGAAATTTGGAGTGCTGAAAAATGCGTAAAAGTCATAGGAATACAATCGGCTGTTATGAAAGAAGAATATATAAAAGGTACAAAATGGATATATATGGCAGAGGCTTTTAAAAACATTGATAATAATATTTATTCTTTATTATCTAAATGTAAAAATAAAATTGATAACGAAATCCATAGAGTATAATTTGAGCAAGGCTGGAGCAAGGGTGATCCCCCTCTTAATTATTTTGTGAAAGGATAATAAAATGTACTGTAAAGGAATGTGATATGGACTATATGAATGAAATAGAGAATGAATATGTTTTAAGAGCAGGGAACGATTTTTCTTTTTTAACGAGACATGAGATTTACAAAACAGAGATTACATCGTTAATGCTGTTTTTTGATAATTGCAAATATGATATAGAACAAACAATAACTTGCTTCTTGAATGATTATTTGAAAAAACCAGATATATATAATTCTATCTACCCATACTTAAAAGATTTTTTGGTATTTTATGAAAGTAAAATATTTGGCAATGCTGAATATATAGATTTTATCAATAAGTCAGCCCATGTGTATTTGAGTAAATATAGAGGAAATCCTGAAATTGAAAAATATAAACTTGACGGATTGTATAAGTGTACAAAAGCAGGAACAAAATTTGTTGACCTTGCCTGTGGGTTTAATTTTATACACTTCTTTGATGAATTGGATAAAGAAACTACTTATTATCTTGTTGATAAATCTATTTTTACCTGTGAATGTATAAAAATAAAAATTAAAGAAAAGGAATTAAGCAATGTTTTTGTAATTAATAAATATATAAACGATGTAACTAAAGAAGATATTGGAGATACAATTACAGTAGTTCGTGTAAATAATATCTGGTGTTATGTACAAAATTTCCATGAGTATGTTCCAAAGTTCAAAACATTTCTTACGAAAGGCGGTGTCTTTGTTTTTCAAGAATATAGTACCACTAAAATATTAACCCTTACAAATAACCCTTATACATGGTTGGACAGTTACTTTGGAGATGGTTGGGAAAAAGAATTTACAATACAAAATAATGAAAATATAAGAGCTTTTGATACGTTTACTTACAGAAAACTATAGATTAAACATGGAAATAATTTGTAAAGTTTATTCTTTGTTAGGTGATTTATATTTTTGGAGATTTAATAAGGTTTTGGCGACTGTGGTTATTACTTCGTAGTTGGTTTTGTTTAATTTTGATACGGTGTCTAGGATTTCTTTGTGTTGGGGCGGTATGACGGGGGGCGGGTCTTTTTTGGTTTTCTTGCCTGTCATTAAGTATTCGACTGATACGCCGAGGGCTTGGGCGATTGTTACGGCTTTATCGACTGTGTGGAGAGAGGAGTCTATTTTGACGTAGTTCTCGATTGTCTTTAGGCTTAATCCTGTTTTTGCGGATAACTCTTTTTGTTCTATGCCTAAATAATCAAAGGTTTCCCATAAATTGTCCCTAAATGCCATTTTCAAATGAAAATAAAAAATGAGGGGTATTGCTGTGAAAAACCTTTAATTAAAGGTGAGTATTTATTGACAAACCTTACATTAAAGGGTTATATTGTATATAAAGCTATAAAGTAGTATTATATATAGAAAGATAGCAAGGCGCAATTTGCATGAAAATAGACCCCTTCAAGACCTATCCTCTGCGCCTGCGAACCTACGGTTCGAGCCTTGCTCTCTAATGTAAAAAGTTAGTATGAATGAGCAAAATGTGCCGAACATATTTAATCATTCTTTTAAAAATAAGCGATTTTTTGAACGTTTTTAGGAAAAACTATAAATTAGAGATTAATCTTTACTGTGTTTTTTTATATATTATTTTTTATTATTTCTATTAATATATTTTCTTCTCTTTCATCTTTATAATATTCTCCTAATCTTGCCGCGGCAATGATAGGCGACCATGACATTATTTTTGTTTTATCCAATTTAAGCATTTGGCAATATATTTCTATGTACATTTCGGAAACAAAACTTTCTTTATATGTTTTATATAATAAATATGTTCTGTATATATCTGCTTGCGGACTTCCTGAACTGGCGCATACCCAATCAATTATTTTTATATCATTGGAGGTTTGAATTAAATTAAATATATGAAAATCGCCATGACATAATTGATTTTCAAATTTCATATTTTCCAATC
>Ga0268262_10001190_pt1 | contig 32970 bp, 27 predicted proteins | sample TergutNc150P3_FD_190354 | JGI IMG/M metagenome (GOLD analysis project Ga0268262, IMG submission 190354) | Nasutitermes corniger P3 segment gut microbial community from laboratory colony in Florida, USA - Nc150 P3 (SPAdes) (version 2) | ecosystem: Host-associated > Arthropoda: Insects >... | reverse complement strand
GACGGCGCGATTAACGGATTTGTACCTATTATTTTTGGCGAGTATCCCGAAATTGAAAAACAATTTGACGGTTTTACGCTTTATAAAAACACTGCCTCATTTGCCAGCAATACAATACTTGGAGTCCCTCCTGTTTGGGGCGGATATGAGTACACTCCGTTTGAAATGAACAGAAGAAACGATATTCCTCTTGTCGAAAAACACAATCAGGCGCTTTTAACAATTCCCATGCTTCTGACAAAAGCCGGTTTTAGCGTTACAGTGACCGATCCTTCATGGGCCAATTATTCATGGATACCTGATGTTTCCATTTATGAAAAATATGAAAAAATAAACGCGTTTAATACTTTTGGGCAATATACAGGTTTATGGTATAAAAAAAACGAGCCTGATAAAAAAGAATTTACATACCCAAGAATAATTCATAATATTATCTGGTTTTCCTTTTTAAAAATGAATAATCCTCTTTTACGCCTTATTATTTATGATAACGGCTGGTATTGGAGTACCGATAATAACGGCAATTCCATTATTAACTTTTTACATTCATACGCAGTACTGGATTTTTTACCCGATCTTACTTCCTTTGAATCAACTGAACCGACAGCGCTTTTATTTTCCAATGAAACAACTCACGATCCCGCATGGCTGCACGAGCCGGATTTTAAACCATCTGAAATACCGTTAGCTTTAGGAAACAGTAAATATGCGTCAACCGGTATCTATCATTCAAATATCGCACTCTACTTAAAACTGGGCGAGTGGTTTGATTTACTGCGCAAAAACGGCGTTTACGATAACACAAGAATACTAATTGCCGCCGATCACGGCCATACTGTTGAAAATCTTGTATCGAACGAGGCATTATCGATAGAAGATGAAACGCGGGAAATATATAACCCTGTTTTTTTGTATAAAGATTTTAACTCTCATGGCATATTATCCATAAATAACGATTTTATGACAAACGCCGATGTTCCCTTTTTTACGCTTAATGGCCTGGTGGAAAGTCCGGCAAACCCTTTTACCGGTAATCCGATTACTACGCAGCCAAAAAAAAATGGTATACTAATCACAACGCAATATTTACCGATGGCTGGCAGTCACGGCAAATATGTTTTTAACATAAAAAAAAATCAATGGATAAGCCTTCACGATTCTATCTACGAAGCATCAAACTGGGAAAGTATTGAATTACAATGAAAGTCGCCATAATACATTACTGGCTAGTCAATATACGCGGCGGAGAAAAAGTACTAAAGTCATTACTTGAAATTTTTCCGGACGCTGATATTTTCACCCATGTTTACAATCCCAAAGCGGTTTCGTCTTTAATGAAAAACAAGCGTGTTATAACTTCGCACATAAACCGCCTGCCCTTCGCGAAAAAAATATACCAGCTTTATATGCCGCTTATGCCCAATGCCTTAAATGATTTCAACCTTCAATCATATGATCTTGTAATCTCAAGCGAATCAGGACCAGCCAAAGGGGTAATTCCTAACCCAAACGCTTACCATTTATGCTATTGCCACAGCCCTATGCGCTATTTATGGGATATGTACCACGAGTATTTCCGGGGAGCAAATCCTTTTGTACGAATTTTTATGAAACGCATTATTCCAAAACTCAGGCTCTGGGACGCTGTTTCCGCGAATCAGGTCGATTTCTTTCTGGCTAATTCATGTTATGTGGCGCAGCGCATAAGGCGCTGTTACAACCGGGAGGCGGCAGTGGTTTATCCGCCGGTTGACATAGGAAAATTTTTGTCCATTGAACGAAAGCCTGAAGATTACTATCTTTTTTTTGGACAGCTCACGTGGTATAAACGAGCAGACCTTGCTATAGAAGCATGCGTTGCTTCAGGCCAGCGCCTTGTAGTCGCGGGAGCAGGCAAAAAAAATAAAAAATTTCAGAAATATGAGAAAACCGGTCTTATTACATTCATGGGCAGGGTTTCAGATGAAGACACACTTAAACTTTACTCATCCGCCAAGGCGTTAATTTTTCCCGGTATTGAGGATTTCGGAATTATTCCTGTAGAAGCCCAGGCCGCAGGCTGCCCAGTGATCGCGTACCGCGGAGGCGGCGCGCTTGATACAATAATTGAGGGTGTAACCGGCATTTTCTTTGATGAACAAACTCCTGCTTCTCTCACGGAAGCAATGAATCGCTTTGATTCATTGAAAGCGGAAGGCGCCTTTAATAACAGGGAGGTATTTTCCAGCCATGTACGTAAATTTTCACCGGAAGTGTTCAAAGAAAAAGTTAAAAGGATTATTGAAGAAAGAAAACGTGTGTAAAGGACAAAAAAAATGAATAAAGAAAAAGTAAAAAAAACTATCCTGATTATTTATATCCTCCTTATTATTCTTTCATGCGCTACATCTGCCATACCACCCAGAGAAACCGTTTTCAATTCTAATTATACTTCTGCCAGGCATTTAATTTTCATAGGGTTTGACGGATGGGGGGCTGCATATTTACAAAAAGCAAATATGCCGACAGTAAAACGCATGATCTCGAATGGAACTTCAAGCACCGAGACACGTTCTGTAATGCCAAGCGTCAGTTGGCCAAATTGGTCTTCTCTTTTTATGGGAACTCCGCCTGAAAAACGGTCAAACGATAATTTTCCTTCAATTTTTACAATTGTGAAAAAATCATTTTCTACAGTTCAGGAGGATTCAGAAACCCTGCCTGTCCTTTTTTATGAGTGGAAAGATCTATACAATATTTGCCCTGATGAAACAGCCGCAAAATTTGAAATTTCCTCTGATTATGAGTCCGCCTATAAAATCGCGTCTTATATTTTAGCTAAAAAGCCTGTATTCACAGCGATTGCGTTTGACGAGCCTGATGCTGCCGGCCATGCAAAAGGTTGGGGCTCAAAGGCTTATTACGATAAACTTGCATTATTGGATAATTTTGTTGCTATTATTGAACAGGCGGTTAAAGATTCCGGAATATACGACAGCACGGTTTTTGTTTTTTCAACTGACCACGGTGGCAGTTTCAAAGGGCATGGGATGAACACTTCCAAACATCGAAAAATTCCGCTGATATTTTACGGAGCAGGCATAAAGAAAGGCTACGTCATTCCTTTCCCAACTGATATATACGATATAACGCCTTCCATGGCCATAATCCTGGGGCTTCAAGTGCCTCAGGAATGGACTGGTAGACCCATATTCGAAATTTTTGATAATTTGAGATAATGACCATAACAATTGACTGTCGGATGATCAATTCAAGCGGCGGAATAAGCGTATATTTGCGCGGCATCCTGCCTTCTATGCTGCGATCTCCAAATGATTTTTTACTTTTAGGAAATCCCGCGCAATTGGAAATTTATAAACATAATGCGAATGTAAGCATAATTGAATGTGATGTAAAGCCGTTTTCTTTACGCGAACAATTTGCTTTCCCCCAAAAAATATTGGAAAAAATAAATCTTTCTACCCTATATTATACTCCTTTTTTTAACATTCCTAAAGGTATAATAATACCTGTCTATACCACTATCCACGACATTATTTTCAAGGATATGCCTGGACTAACATCAAAAATCGGCCTTGCGGTGAGGATGTGGTTTTACCGCAAGGCATATAAAAAATCCCTCGTAATTTTTACAGTATCCAGCTTTTCAAAATCCAGAATTGAATATCATCTCGGGATAAAAAAACCTGTTATCGTTACATATAACGCTGTCCAACCGTTTTTTCTTTCATACAGGAAAAATAGCCACAACGTACAAAAAACAGAAACAATCGTGTTTATAGGTAATATCAAGAAACACAAAGGATTGGACTGCCTTCTTGAAGCTTTCCTTTCGGCAAAAAAAGAAGGGTTGCCGCACAAGTTATTATTAATCGGCGCAAAGGAAAATCTTCGCAGTTCCGATGGCTTTATCCTCAGAAAGATTGAATCAATCAAGAATAACGATATTATTTATAGCGGCTTTATTCCCGATGATGAACTTTTGAAACGCCTTTCCGAAGCGGCGCTTCTGGTACAGCCCTCGCTTTACGAAGGTTTCGGAATGCCGCCGCTTGAGGCTCTTGTTCTTGGCACCCGGGTAATAATTTCTGATATTCCTGTTTTTAGGGAAATATATGACGGCTTCCCGGTAATATTTTTTCGCCCCGGAGACGCTGAGGACTTAAAAAATAAAATGATTGAAGCGCTATGCACAAAAAATCAAATAACCAAAAAAAGAACTTCCAAAAAAGCGGCTTCCAAAGAAAATGTTTATCCTGTTCTGCCTGATGAATTATTGAATAAATATACTTTTGAAAAAACTGCTCGCCGTATATTAGATGAAATGCAATGATGGTAATTACCTGAATATCCTGAAACCCAGAGTAAGGATAAACGCTGTCGCTGTATGGTATTCCCCTGCCGCAGGCGGTCTTGGCGTTTCACCAGCCGGTGTCGGATTGTATTTCTCATATTCCGCATTACTGATGTCAGTGAAATATGAATACGACACTCCGGCTTCCCCAAAGATTGTTAGCGGAAGGGATGCAAATTTATATTCACCTCCCAACTTCATAATATGCACCCATTGGTAAGCCCCGTCTTTTAAAAAATTCTTTCTCAGTGATTCCTTTTCCTCTCTTCCTACCGAATCCAATTCTGAAACCAGAGAACTTCCATCCACCTGATGCGGACCAAAATCAGCGCCGTGGCGTATCAGTTGATACTGCAAAAATGTGGATGTTTTTAACAGCGGCCGCGCTTCAAGACGTAGCTTTAGCTCGTCGGAATTGGGCGGCAGATAATGCCCCAGGCTTACCCCATTATTGACATAGGCTTTTTCCATGGGCCCATTAGCATGATCATACCAGGGCATATAACCCCTCTGGTGGGTATAATTATACGGTTCGACTTTGGTATAGCTAAGCACAATTGAAGCGAAAGGCAATAGCGGGATCATACCCTGGAGCCCCGCCTGAAAAGCAAACATATGGCGGTCAAGCTCTATGAATTTTCTAATGCTAGAAATTTCCATCTCATCGGCGAAAAATGAAACCCAAATGCTTCCAAGTCCCGGATAGCGGCCTTTCAGGCTCAAATGCGCTGCCATATTGTCAGTTTTCCCGACAAGATTCTGATTTATGAAGTTGTCCAGTAATGGAAAAAGATAGCCCAATTCAAAACGTTTTGGCCAAACAGCGCCTGTACCAAAATCAATATGAAAATAGTTTTTATAATTCAGTTCTAGCAAGTAAAGGGAAAACGCGTTTTGAAAAGTCAATGGCGCGTCATAGATGCCATCATAACCATTGTAAAATTCCAGCACGCCTGTTATGGAAGAAAAGGAAAACCAGGGAGCAGGGTTAAAGATAGCTTCTACTCCCAGGAAAGGGCGGGCTGCGGCGTTATAGACCACGCTGCTTCCCGGCGTCATTGCCCCCCACTCCCGCTGATGACGGCCAAAGCGTAAAAGCAGCATATTTCCAAAAACGCTGCCTGTAATTTCCGCCAGCATTCTGGGCGCTATTGAAAATTGTTCCGGCCAGTAGGACATCCCACCTGCGGAGATCTCGCCTCCAATACCGAACATAAAGCCATCCCATTGCTTTTGGTAGGTATACGGAAAAAAAGCCATGGGCTGGCTGTAGGTAGTAAACCGCCGGTTTACCTTTCCATCTGCCGGATCAGGTTCGTGTTCCGTTGCAAAGGTATCGTATTCGCCCAGCTCAACACGCTGCGCCCTCATGAGGCCGCCGGAAAAATCCAGATTGAAGGAAAAATTTTCACCTACGCCGCCAGATAAAAATAACGTCGCCCAGGTATCAGTGCCATAGTATGGTTTTTTATCTTCCATGTAATAAGCAACGGAATTAAGGGATTCAAAGGCGGCTCCGATTTCGCCTGAAAAACTTATTCCCTTATTTTCCGGCGTATCAAACCGGTACAACCCCTTAGATATATCGAGGCCCTTTTCTCCCCTTGTAAATTCATTCCTGGTGTTTTCGAGTATTTGCCTTTCATAATCGCTTAGTCCGCCGAAACGCTTTGGCTCTGCGACAAGGATCTCGTTGATAGCTTCCACTATCCTGCCCCTTGTATAAGGTTTTACCGCGGGCAGAGGGGAGCAGAGGAAACGGGCTTCCGCCTGGTCAAGTATGTAATACACCTCGTGGCCCAAGGGAACAGAAACGTGGGTTTGGGCAAAAAGAAAGGTTTCCCCAAAAATCAATAAGATAAATAAAATTACAAAGTTGAATCCGCGCATGAAAACTCCGATAGTCATTATATGAAAGGAGAAAGGTTTAGTAAACCTAAAAAAGTGGAATTATGAAAAACCATCAAGCGCGTTTTTTGTTTGCCGCCGTCCTTTGTTTGTTTCTCGGCTGGGAATTGTTTTCCCTTCCTCCACAAAAGGTACTGCATCCCGGCGATTGGGCTTACGACGCCCTTGCCGTCTTGTCCAGAGAACAGGGAAAGGTTTTTTTTGCTGATTCCCGGATTACCGTTTTGCAAATGAAAAATTTTCTTGCGGAGATAGACGCTAATTCCCTTTCCGAAAGCGCCATTGCCATTTACGACGAGCTGGTAAAATACCTGGATTCAGGCTTTCCTTTGGGCTTTCAGTCCGACGCCATATCAGGAGGATTGGACCTGATTTTGCAGGGCGAGCTTTACTATAAAGCCAATGAAAACAGTCCATGGATTTACGATAGTTTCAGCAGAAACCCCATAATCCATATTCCCCTAGGATTCTCCCTTGGCCCATGGATCACGGCGGAAATGGATCCTTACTTTGGCCAAAACGAATATGCCGCGACCCTTCATGACAATTACATCAATTTTCCCCTGGATCCGGTAAAACAGGCTGACATACATTTCCCAAAAAGGGCTTATGTCAGCGCCGGTTTCCCTGCGGGCGAAGCGTCGGGCCTGAATTTATCAATCGGCATTGGGGACAACTTTTTTGGAAGGACCCAAACAGGCAGTGTCATTATTTCCGAGCATCTGGAAAGGACAGTTTACGCGCAGGCAACAATTTACTCGCCCGTTTTAAAGTATACCGCGCAGGTACTCCAATACGAAGTGAATAAATACCACTATATGCATTACATCCAGGTCAGGCCTCACAAGACGGTTTCGGTTTCTTTGGCCGAGGGAGTAATGGTAAACGCCCCGCTGGAATTGCGTTTTCTCAATCCTTTCACTGTTTTCCACAGCTATGAATCGTATAAAACTTATTCGGATTACAATGAAGATCTGGGGCATAAGTCGAACAGCGCCGGACTCGAAGAGCTTTGGGACAAAAATCCGGATGGCAGCGATGTATACGACCGTACCTACGATCCCAACAATCATTCCCGCATAGGATCATATTTCGGAGCGAAAATTGAATGGCAGCCCCTGAGAAACCTGCGGCTTTACGGCCTTTTCGTCATGGACGTGCTTAATCTTCCAATGAAAAAAACACACTGGATGGAAGGGCTTTACCCTGACGCTTTGGGCTTTCAATCGGGAACGGAATTCTCCTTCCCGGTTAAGGGAGGTTACTGGGAATTCGGCCTTGAGGGCATTTATACCTATCCTTATTTATATATCATGTGGGACAAAGGGTGGTCATTTATTAAGGAAGTCCCGGAACTGGATGTGATGGATATTCCCCTCCGCTACTGGACAGGAAGCCCGTTTGGGCCGGACACGATTGCAGGCACTTTCCGGGCCGGCTTCCGTTCATCCTCGGGCTGGTATGGGGGCGGTTCTTTTGTGTTTTCCGCCCAGGGGGAAAGATCGGATCCTGGCATCTTCGACAGGGATAGCAGCGTTAACGATACTTACCGTCCAAATCACAGGGTATTCGATGTGACTGTTCCCCCAACAGGGATCCCTCTTTATACCTTTACAGCGAGTTTCAGCTTTCAAAAAACCTTAAGCGAACGGCTTTCTTTTGGCATTATACCGGGATACAGGGTTGCCATAAACGCCGGCCATATAGAAGGGCGTACCGAGCATGGCCCGCAAATTGCCATGTACCTGCGTTACAGGCCCCTCAATCGTTAGCGTCTTGTAACAATCCGGTTTTCCGGTCATTCTTTTATTATGAACATAGGGGAATTTGACCTCTGGTTCAAGGCCAGATACCGCCGAACCAGTTCAGCTTTGACAGCCACAGCAATGATTCTGGCAGATTTTATCGCGGTAATGGTTTCCTTTGGAGCTGGTTTTTTGGTAGTAAAGTTATACTACATTCTAAAAGAAAATTGGGGAGGCATTAATTACAAATCCTTTGTAACTTATTGGCCGTATGTCCCTATCTTTTTAATAATTATCTGGATCATGAAGCTTTACCCTGGGGTAGCCCTTGCGCCCGCTGAAGAGACCCGAGGTTTTACCATCGCGTCTTTTTTAGCCCATGGGGGAATACTTGTTTCACGTTATATCCTTTACAGGGTTGTGGACTCCATATTTGTGTCCTTTATCTTTAGCTTTATTTTTTCAACAGTTATTCTGATGATATGCAGGGATATAATGCACAGCCTGATTGCCAGGGTAGAAATGAAAGGCATACCGGCGGTAATCTATGGCGCCGGAAATACAGGCCGCATCATTATAGACAGGATGCTTAACGCAAAGAAGGTCGGTTATGACCCGGTATTAATACTGGATGATAATCCTGAGTGCGGTGATTTCTACCGGGGAATACCAATAATACACGACACCCGCCTTGGGCCAAAACTGGCTACAATGTACAAGATACGAATGGCGATTGTTGCAATGCCCCATCTGGAACAGACAAAAATGACGGAAATGATTAATTATTCGGTTTCCGCTTTCAGGTACAATGTGCTGATTCCGGATTTTTTCAGCCTTAATAATATCTGGATGGCGGTAAGGGATTTTGATGGCATCCTTGGTTTTGCCACAAGCCACAGGCTTAAAATGTACTGGAACCTGGCCATAAAGCGTTTTTCGGATCTGTTTTTGGTTTCCATTGGGGGATTAATACTCCTTCCCTTTCTTCTTTTAATTTCCCTGGCAATAAAGATCACTTCTCCCGGACCGGTTCTCTATGCCCATAAAAGGCTGGGACTTAACGGGAGGTACTTCAACGCCTACAAATTCCGTTCCATGGAAATTAACGCCGAAAAGAAGCTTGAAAGCGTATTGGACGCGGATCCCAGGCTAAGGGAGGAATGGGAGGCGACCCATAAACTAAAGGACGATCCCAGGGTAACAAAAATAGGTAAAATCCTAAGGCGGACAAGCTTTGATGAATGGCCCCAGCTCATTAATATTCTGAAGGGGGAGATGAGCCTGGTTGGCCCCCGACCGGTAACCGATCCTGAAATTGAAAAGTACGGTGAAAACGCCCTTAGGGTTTTGACTGTGAAACCGGGCCTCACAGGGCTTTGGCAGGTATCAGGCAGATCCGACACGGACTATGCCGAAAGGGTATCATATGATTTATACTATATTCAAAGCTGGTCAGTTTGGCTGGATCTATGGATTTTATACCGCACTCCCGGGGCAATCCTAAAGGGAAAGGGGGCATATTGAAAAATCGGGTTTTTATTATACTCTATGGTTTTCTTTTTATTTTTTTTCTCGCATCTTCCATCGCGGCAGAGGACAATACTCTGCGTTCCTTTGGCGAACTCTTCCCTTCGCTTGGTGAAGATCAGAAAAGAGAAGCCTTTAGCGAAGATGGAACCATTAGGATGGTGAAAAAAAATGAAGCCCTTGAATTTTTGCCAGTACAAGGTTCCGGAATAGATCTTTACGGAACTGTAATGAGATCAAACCCAACTTATTTAGCCGAGTCCCTGCTTGTAGTACCTTATCAGGGCAGGGTTCTTACCAGATTGGACGCATACAATGCCCTCGGCAAGATCAGCGACCTGAAGGGACGCCTTTACCATTCCCACACCCGAAACGCCGATGTTCCCCTCTTTCAGGATGCAACCAGGCTTGAAAACGAAAAAAGCAGCAAGGCAGTTCCCGATCCCCTGCCGACCCTTAAGCTGCCAAATGCCGAAACATTGTTTATCCGCCTGAAAGACGTTAATTTCGGCAATTGTTATTACCGGACAGATATGTCTGTTACGCCATTCGGCTTAACATATAAAATCACCAATTATAAAAATATTACTTATCTTTTATTTACCGTTTTACGCGAAGATAAGTTTAACTCAATACTGTATATAGAACCATTGACCGAAGGAATGTTGATCTACAGCATGGCAGGGGCGGACGCGTCGGATTTTATCGCTAACAGAATAGATATTCCGTCAGCCATAAGCAAGCGGCTCATGGTTTTTTTATCATGGATTAGGGATGGTTTAAAAACAGCTCAATAAAAATTTTAATCCTAGTAGAAAGATCCTGTTTTAGCGGCTGACTGAAAGCAGCCGCCACTTTGTTTTAATCCTATTAAAAATATCCTGATTTAGCGGCTGACTGAAAGCAACCGCCACTTTGTTTTAATCCTATTAAAAATATCCTGATTTAGCGGCTGATCGGAGTCGAACCGACGTCTTCAGCTTGGAAGGCTGAGATAATAGCCGTTATATGACAGCCGCAGATGTTTTATTTACCCATAAAAAAATGAGCTTGTCAAGATACTACATTAACGGTGCCAGTATTATTGGTACGAAAGTTACTGAAGCTTCTTCTCAAGTACAGTAATAATCAGTTGGACAATTTCCCCCGGATCAATATCATCTGTGTCAATAATTATATCCGCGAAAGAATAATCATCGTTGTTGATATTGTATATCCGCAAGTAGCGTTCATGATCCTGCCTGTCCCTTGAGGCTGTAAACTCCGCCACATCTGTAAGGCGCGCCCCTTCCCTTCCCTGTATACGCTTTGCCCTGGTCTCAGGCCGCGCGGTAAGAAACACCTTTAGGTCGGCTTCAGGCAGCATCCAGATCGCAAGCCTGGAACCGAGGACACAGCCGCCATGCTCCCTTGCCATTTCAGTCTGCCTGGTGTCCACTTCTTTGTCCCAGGAATCATCCTTTGCCGCAAGTTCAAGCACCTCTTTCAGGCTCAAGCGTTTTTCCTGAGCCAGGTTGCGGAAGGTGAAATTAATGAACCTGACATCCAGGGCATCCGCCAAAAGCCGGCTTACCGTAGTATTGCCACAACCGCTTTTTCCTGAAACCGCAATTTTTAATTCCTTCCTGTTTTTTTCACTCAACATTTCTTAACTGCTCCCTTATATTTTCCAATGCGTTTTTCATTTCAACAACGATCCTGCTTACTTCAAGCATGGGCGTTTTTGAACTTACAGTGTTAATTTCGCGGTTAATTTCCTGGGAAAGAAAATCAAGCTTCTTGCCCGGGCTTGGATTCCTTTCCGTTTCCAGGCGGAATTCTTTCAAATGCGAAGAAAGCCTGGAAAGCTCCTCAGAAATGGTATACTTCATTAATAAAACCGCTGTTTCCGCCAGAACGCGGTTTTCGTCGATTTTATCTCCCAATAGCTCGGCAAAGCGCGTTCGCAGGTTTTCCTTTATCGCTTTTTCAATCTCCGGCACAAAGGCGCTTATGCTTTGGGCGGATTCTTCCAAAACGGCGATATGGGAAAGTATATCCTCCATTGTGTGCCTGCCTTCACGAGCTCGCTCGGTTTCCGCCTGATCCGACGCTGAAGCAAGGACAGCCTCAATAAAAGCCCGGTACTTTTCAAAGTCCCTGTCTGTTTCAATTTCCAGAACCCCTTCAAGACCCAGCAGCAATCCCAGGCCGGGCTCTTCCTTTATACCCAAAGATTTGCTTAAGCCGCTTATCGCAGTTTTATATGCTATTGCGGCGTTTTCATTTATCGAAACAGATATTGGAGCGCCTTCTTCCCTGACCCTGATTCCTACATCAAGTTTACCCCTCGAAAAACGGGAATTAAGGTATTCCCTTATCCACGGCTCAAGGGAAGAAAGCCAGAAAGGAAGGTTGACCGAAATATCCAGAAAACGGCTGTTGTACCCCTTTATCTCTACCGAGACTGTTACATTATCTTTGGATTCTTTTTTGTAGGCGTAGCAGGTCATGCTTTTCATAGGCTGTTTCCAATTTCGTTTTTAATGATTTCACTTTTATAGAAATATTCAAAGAGCTTTTTACTGAGCCTCCAGTTATCTCCCGCGCCCATGGTAATAAATATATCACCGCTCTTTAAAATTCCTTTCATAAGCTCAAAACCGTCATCTACTTCTTCGGCATAAAGTACCCGCTCGCCAAAGTTTTCTTTGGTTTTTTCAAAAAGCGTACGGCCTGTAACGCCTCCATTATAAACTTCACGCGCCGAAGCGTAAATTTTGTGCAGTAAAATCAAATCGGCGTCGACAAAACACGAGGCAAATTCGTCAAACAGCGAGGCCGTCCTTGTGAAAGTGTGGGACATGAAACTGATAACAAGCCTGCGCCGTGGGTAAAATTCTTTTAAGCCCCGCAAAGTTGTCCTTATGGCTGTTGGATGGTGGCCATAATCGTCCATAAAAAGGATCCCGCCTTCTTCGCCCAGAATCTCCGATCTTCTTTTTGAACCTGAGAATTCTTCCAGGGCTTTTCTAACGCCTTCCCTTCTTTCCTCATTCCAGCCGTCATCTCCTTCGTTCCCGAATTCTTTCTTTACCAGAAGCGAACACAGGGCAATGGCCGCTGTTGTATTCAAAGCAGTATGCTTTCCTGGTATGCGGATCTTCAATTCTCCCGGAAAACCTTTAATCCTAATCACTACCCTTTCATTTAAAACTTGATAGCTCTCAATGCGATAATCATTCTGTGCGCTAAAGCCATAGGGGACAAGGTTTATTTCCGGCTTTTCTTTCTTTAAAACTGCGGCGACTTCAGATGCGCCAGGATTGTCGGCGCAGTAAATAAAATTCCCGTCTGGCGGGAGTAGCCTTCCATATTCAATAAAAGCGTCCCTGATGTCTTCGTAGCGCGGGTAATAATCCTGGTGGTCGCTTTCCACGCTGGTCAGGATTATCGTTTTAGGGTGAAAAGACAAAAAATGCCGCCTGTACTCGCAGGTCTCGGCGACAAAGTATTTATCCCCAAGGCTTAACGTACAGCGGCCGCCAAAGCCGTTGACGGAGCTTCCCACCAGAACCTGCGCCGACAAACCTGCGCCGCGGAGCAGCGTGCCGGTAATGGCGGTTGTAGTGGTCTTGCCATGAACCCCGGTTATCCCCGCCGAATCAAAGCCCGCCGAGTATGCTCCCAAGGCGTCAGTATATTTATAGGTCGGAATGCCGCGCCTTTCGGCTTCGGCAATTTCAGGGTTTTCCTCGGAGGAGTAGGCCGCCGAATAAACAACCATATCGGGAGCCTCTTCTCCCTTTTCTATGTGGGAAGCGTCAAAGCGCTCGTAAAAAGGAATCCCCAGTTCCCTTAGAATGTCATCGGTGTAAAAAACTTCGTTGCGATCGGAACCTGAGACAACCATCCCCGAGTTTTGCATCAACTCGGCAAGGGCGCACATGCCGGTACCCTTTATTCCGATAAAATAAACTTTCGAGCCTTTTTCCAAACCCATACAATATGGTATATAAGAAATATATGCTTGCTTCAACACCTTTCACAAACGCTACGGATGTCTACAACTGGCTTTCAACCTTCATCAATCTTGAAAAGGGCCGGCAGCAATGGAATTTCAGCCTCGATGTAATTAGTCGCCTCGCCGAAATTGCCGGTCATCCTGAAAAATGCGCCCCATCTTTTCATGTGGCAGGCTCCAAGGGGAAAGGCTCCGTAACAGGAATGATCGCCGCCATTCTTGAAGCGGCTGGCAAAAAAACCGCCCGTTACTCTTCGCCCCATGTTAGCGATTTCAGGGAAAGGATCACGACAGGAAGCAATTTTTTTGACGAAGAAATTTACGCTAACGCCGGAAAGGAGCTAATGGAGCTTGCGGATCAGGTTAAACTAAAAAATGGTGAAATGATGAGCTATTTTGAGCTTTTTACAATGTGGTTCTTTCTTTGCGCTCGCCTTTCCCGCTGTGGAATAATGGCTGTAGAAACAGGCATGGGCGGAAGGCTTGACGCTACAAATATACTTGATCCGCTGGTTTCTGTGATTACCATAATCGAGCTTGAACATACCGAGTACCTGGGAGATACTATTGCCGCAATTGCCGCTGAAAAAGCTGGAATAATCAAGCAAGGCCGCCCCCTTGTCCTTGCCGAACAATCTGCGCAGGCGTTGGATGTTTTCAGGGAACACGCGAAACGCCGTGCCAGCCCTTTATTTTATTTTCCGGACTGCGGAGAGGTAAAAAACACCCGCGTTGAAAAAAGCGGCACCGCCTTTGACCTGGTTCTGAAAAGCGAAACGATTCCCGGTCTTTTTGTGCCAATTCCCGGCGAAGTCCAGGCGAAAAACGCTGGCCTCGCGGCGCTGGCGGTAAAAACCGCTTTTCCTGATCTTAAAAATGATTGCCTTTACGAAGGGCTTAAAACTTTCTTGCTTCCCGCCCGCTTTGAGAAAATTTCATCAACGCCGCTATTTATTATTGACGGCGCCCACACAAAAACCAGTGTTAAAACCTGCCTTGATACATTTGTTTCGCTTTACGGCGAGGGCGGCATACTCCTGTTCGGCTGCGCGGAAGGCAAGGACGTTCTTTCCATGGCGGAGCTTTGCGTTCCCCGTTTTTCGCGGATCATTATTACAAAGCCGGGGACATTCAAGAAAAGCAATATTGATGAAATACACGCTGCCTTTGTTCAGGCAATGGAAAAGCAAAAAGCCAGCCCTGAAATAATTTTTTTACCGAATACAGAAGCAGCGGTTGATCTGGCAATTCAATTAGCTGCAAAGCATGGGCTTCCGGCGCTTGGTACAGGTTCTTTTTATCTTGCAGGAGAGATACTTGGCAAAATTAAATAAATGGACTATTAGTTTCCATAACTAATCTTTACCACTAAAAACAAGCATTTCCCTATTGTTGTTCATAAAATCAAAACGGACATCCACCGGAATATAAGGAAATTGTTCCCTTTCCATTATGTTTGTAGAGACTCCCAGACCAATCCTATTGCCATTAATCGGATTGTCATCATTAAAGGATGCGGCAAGATTGTCATTTATAAAAATATTGAATGTCGTATTAATTTTATTATCCACTCTTTCTACCCTTAACTTGTTGTACACATCATAGCCAGTATTTATAAATGGTGAATCTCTCCAGCTTATCGGATCAGTAGCCCAGATACTCCCGGTTCTTTTGGATATTACAAAACTGCCATTTACAGTAATAAAAAAACGATAATAACTGGTATTGCTGCTGTCGGAATTGTCAACGCAGAATAATATTCCAAAACCGGAATTACTATTACCGCTTTTTTTCTTAACCCAGTATTCATAAGTATTGCTTGCCACATTTGGGTTTTGCCGATAATTGTGCGACCAAGTATCATATGAAGCCGGATCATTGGTAAGGAATTGAAGCGTTCCGTCATTGTCATCAGGTTTTAAGAATCGTACTGTTTTTATCGGTATTTCGTTTGATTCAGGCAGATCCAAATCAATATCCCAATCAATCCAGCTCCAATAACTGTTCAGCAATCGTTTATAAACCGGCTCTGTACTGGCAAAATAAGCTTCCTCTTCTCCGAAGCTTGAAGCCCAGAACAGCCTTCCCATAAAATAGTCATATCCATATCCTTCCCATGAATCATAAAGCGATTGGATTATCTTCGCGAAATAAAATATTTTTTCCCATGCCTCTTCTTCATTTATAAAGCCGACATTATAACCCCATCTGCATAAAGAAATGCTTCTTCCCAAATCCCATGCCCTTATTGTGCGATTATGATACCATTCCCAATATGATGATATATACTTAAAGCGATTGAATTTTGTTTGATCCCATTCATATTTGGTAAAAACAGCTCCAAGATCAGATTCGCTTTTGGCCTCTATTATTTCACTCCTGATTTTTTGTATTTCACTTAAAGAAGCCGTATGCCCCCTGTTCTCCAAACTTATAAGTGTTTCCAATAATTCTTCCCTTGCGGTTATTCCCCAATCCCTTCTGAGCATTTCCAGAATAGAATTTTTTTCTGCATCATCCATTCCGTTTGTATTAAGGGAATTGCGATAACTTCCGTTTATTTCACTCATTATTCCGGTCAATGATATTGCCCACATCCCGGTCTTTTTTAGCTCTGCAAATAAAAAATGACTGCAAACAAAAAATCCCATCACCAATAACAAATACTTCTTCATAAAATTTGCCTCGATTATTAAAAATCTATTTGATTATTATACCTGAGTTTATCAAATCATCAAGTCGCATAGCGGGAATTGAATAGTATCGCTCCTCCCCCGTTACCGGATTGGCAAACACAAGCGAACAGGCCCTTAACGCAAGATAGCCATTTCCAAAAACTGCCCCGCCGTAAAGCGCGTCGTTAAGTATGGGCATTCCAAGCCAGGCAAGGTGGCTTCTAATTTGATGGCGGAATCCCTTGCTTATTTTTAGCTTTAGAGACAAGCAATTTCCAAGCCCCAGGGCGGATGTCAATTTGATTTCAAGAATTTCAGTAAGGTATACCACTTGTGCCTTTTTGTTTTTTTTGTCGTAAGACAAAACCGGACGCACGGCTTTCCTTCCTTTCCCATATGCTCTGAAAGCGCTTGTGATCATAATGGCGTTTCCTTGCTGGAATTCCGTTTTTTCTTTTGGAAAACCTGGTGGAACGATTTCGCTTTTAAGAGTAAAGGCGCTGTATTCTTTAATAATTTTTCCCTGCTTCTGCTGTTCAAGCAGCGCTTCCATACCAAAGCTGCTTCTTGCAAGAAGCATTAAGCCGTGGGTTTCGTAGTCCAGTCTGTGTAACAATCCTCCCTCCCCTTTGTTCCTGCCGCACAACTTGCCAACTTCCGGAAAGCTCCGCACACACCAGGTAAAAAGCGATTCTATAGAAGATGCCTGTGGAGCTGAATGCATACGGGGAGGTTTATAGACAATTAAAAAATCTTTTTCTTCCGCTAGAATCTGCGGTCTGGAAAAATCGCCAATTAAAACAAGATTCATTTTCCAAAAGCCTTATAAAGCACGAATTACTTCAAGAAATCTTTCAGGCAGAGGCGTCCTGAAATTTGTTCTGACATTGGACGGCAAAACCAGCGAAAGCCTTTTTGCGTGAAGCATTAAAGTTGAATGTGGAAACACAGAATCTCGCTGGCCGTAAATGGGATCGCCAAGAACAGGATTCCCAAGGTACTTTAAATGGACGCGGATCTGGTGGGTCCTTCCCGTTTTTGGCCTCAGCAAAAGCAGGGAATATTTGCCGTAAGAGCGGACTACTTTGAAATATGTAAAGCTCTTCCTGCCTTCTGTGTCAGAAACGGTGAAGGTTTTACGGTCGCGGCGGGAACGGGCAATCTTCTTTTTAATCCTGCCTTCTATTTCACTGGGGCAGCCCTGAACCAGGGCGGCGTAAGTCTTGCGGACTCTTCTTTTTTTAAACTGCTCAGAAAGAAAAGCCAGGGCCTGCTCGTCCCAGGCGGCAATGATAACGCCGGATGTGTCCTTGTCCAGGCGGTGTACAATTCCGGGCCTTAGCCCTGCCAGATTGCCCGCCTCATCTGGCGTAAAATCGGGCAAGCGCCCGGCGCTTTTAAGCTTCCTGAAAAGAAGGGCATTTGCCAGGGTACCCTGCCTGTTTCCGGCGCCCGGATGCACCACCATGCCCTGGGCCTTGTTCACCACAATTACCCTTTCGTCTTCGTAAATTACATCAAGGGGCAGGTCTTGTGGAATTAAGAACGGGCTTTCAGATTCGAGCCATGAAAGCTCTATCCGCTCTCCCCCTTTAAGGATACGGGAAATTTTTACAGACTTGCCGTCCATCCGTGCTTCAAGGCGCCTTGCCTTAATCTGGGAACGGGAAAGAATTTTCAGGCGCTCCGCAACATAACGATCGAGCCTTAACCCCGGAACAAGAGGATCATCCACAGTGCAGGAAAAAGACGGCATTATTTTGCTTCGGCGCCTGCTTCAGCGGCTGAATCCACTACAGGTTCAATCAGGGGCCTTCGTGTAATCACAGGGCTTCCGCCCGGAAGGCTGCTCTTTTCTTTTTCAAGAAGGCTTCTCTTGTAGCGCATAATGCCGTAATCGATAAGGGCGACTAAAATAGATCCGCCCGCCGCTATTCCAAGCGTAATAATTTTTTCATCTTTTGTTTTTCCGACCGTCCCGGCGGAATTAAAAGGCCATGGCGCGTAACGCATATCATTGCCGTTGTTTGACCAGCGGTAAGTGTCATACCCGAAGTTCGCGAAAAAATACATGAAGGGAAACGATCCGAAAGCTACAATTTCCCCGCGGCGCAGATCCTTTGCCCAAAGGGGGAACCCGGACATATCAAACTGGGTAGATGCCATTCCGGCATCCGCCGTAGTTGTCTGAGACCAGGCATTGAAAAGCGAAACAAAAAACAGGAGGACAAATAGAAAGAAAAAAAACCGCATTTTTTTCATATTCGACTTTCTCCGAATATTGCCGTTCCCAGGCGAATTAGCGTTGACCCCTCTTCAATGGCAATTTCATAATCGTTTGTCATGCCCATCGAAAGGCATTGCCAATACCCGCTGAAACGTTTATCCAGCTCATCTCTGGCGGAAACAAGGCTACGGAAAGACGAACGGATAAGGGCCGTATCCTGACTGAAAGGAGCCATAGTCATAAGCCCCACCGGAAGCAAACCGGGAAAAGACAAAACCTTCTCAGCTGCTTTCAATAAACTGTCCGGATCGGGAAATCCGGCCTTGGTTTCTTCACCGGTATGGTATTCCAACATGATCTTTATAGGCTCTTCTGCGCCTGTGGTCAAGGCTCCCAGCTCGTCAATGATGGAGTCCCTGTCAATTGATTGTATGCAATCAAAAAAAGCCGCCGCCTTTTTTGCCTTGTTGCGTTGAAGGGAGCCGATCAGGTGAAGCTCAACGCTTCCGTCGCGTCGGCGGCTTTCCCAAAACTTCGAAAATTTCTCTTCCGCTTCCTGGACACGGCTTTCCCCAAATAAGCTTATACCGGCTTTGCAGGCGGCTTCCACCTCCTCTCCTCCGTGAAACTTTGTTACAGCCATGAGTCTGACTTCCTGCCGCTTGCGCCCTGAGCGGGCACAGGCCGCCTCAATTTTCTCCTCGATGAGAACGATATTTCCGGCGATATCAACAGCCATTAAAAACGATCTCCTCCAAAAACGCCGCCAGCGCGGCAAACTCGTCAATAGCCAGGGTTTCCGCCCTTCTGTCTCCGGAAATGCCCGCCTTTCTTAAAGTTTCTTCGGCGGTTTCCTTCGCGGAAAGAAAAGCTTTCCCCTGAAGCATTGATCCAGTTATGGATCCGTTAATAGAGCCAATTATAACAGAAGAAGCGAAAGCCGTTAAAGTGTTTCTGATTGTCTTTCTTCGTGAGGAAAAAAGGCTTCGCACAAGAAGGTAAAAGAATTTAGGCATTTTTTCCGGCTTGGAAATCAGGTCCATACGCACGCCCTGAGAATCCACATTGGGAGCCGGGTAAAAGGAAGACGGCTTTATTATTTTCAGGAGCTTCACTTTATAAACAGACGAGCATAGTACCGAAAACGAAGAATAATCCCCGGAACCGGGGCTGGCTGCCATCCGCCGGGCAACTTCCCTCTGCACGGTTATGACGGCGCGTTTAAAGAAGCGCCCCTTCTCAATAAAGTCAGCAATTAAAGCCGCCGCGATATTGTAGGGCAGGTTCCCGAAAAGAAAAAGCTCATCGTCAGTAACACTAACCGGCCCCCATGTCTTTATGATGTCCCCTTCTACAAGATGAAAAGAGCCTCCGCCTGTAACAGAATTATCTCCAAAAAATTCCCTTAGGGCGCGGGCAAAGGCGGGATCAATTTCAAAAGCGGTAAGATCCGCGCCGCGTTCAAGCAGGCCGGCCGTCATTGCACCTAACCCCGCTCCGGCTTCCCAGACCTTCGCCCCGGCCGGCAATTCCAGCGCGTCAAGCAGCATGGAACGCTCACGCGGGTTAATCAAGAAATTCTGGCCGAATTTTTTCCTCATCCCAATCCCGCGCTCATCGAGAAACGCTTTTAGTTCTTTAGGCGAATCGTAGTTGGGCGGATTTTGCTTAATTAAAGGAGGCAACGCTGTCCCTGTAGCGCCTGTCCAGCGCGTGAAGAAAATAAACCAGAAGGCAAAAAAGAAGTGAAAAAACCAGTGCCATAATCGGGTTTGACGCTGAAAATCCCGGAACGCGCCCTGTCATATTTACAAATGATTCCAGAAAACGGTAAATCCAGGTAAGCGCAAAGTTAAAGATATTCCAGATAGGAAAAGGCAAAAAACCCGCGACAATAGCCGCAAGGGACAAAACCATGAAAACTGATGCCACTGGCGCGGCTACAAGGCCCGCGAGAATTCCTATCGGGCGTACAGAGGCAAAATAAAAAGCAACGACCGGGGCGGTCAAAACAAACGCGCCTATGGAAGCCGAAAGCCCGGCGCCGAGAATCTCCGGCAGCCTTCCCCGGAACAAATCCCGTATGGCTTCGCCCAGGGTGAGTATGCCAAGCAAAGCCAGGTAGGAAAGGATGAAAGAAAGGGAAACTCCTGTTTCGCTCTGAAAGAGAAGCTGAATAATAAATGCCATGCACAAAAGAGGCAAAGGCCTTGCTTTTAAAAGGCCCCAAACAGCGAAAGCTCCAATCAGGTACATTATCGTGGCTCTGACCAAAGAAGGCTGGGAACCCGCGAGAAAAACATAGAATAAAACAAAAATAGCCCCGGCAAGCGATGCCCAGCGTATCCCAAGGGGCTTGCGGATCAAAAAAGCGAGAATGCCGGACAGAATAGCCAGGTGCATTCCCGAAAGGGCCAGGATGTGCGTACAGCCGGAATTCCTGAAGCCCTGCGAAAGCTCCGTATCAAGGTCGTCCCGCACTCCCAAAAGCAGAGCCGAGGCAAGTCCTCCCCAAACCGGCTGCTTTGCCGCCTGCCCTCCGCTGCCCCGGCTGTTATATACAAGCCTTTCCAGCAAAGCGGCGCGCAGGCGCGTACGGAAAATTTCCACAGCGGAGGCAGGCTTTGAGATGTGAACCGAAACGGCGTTGAACAAAGCTCCCCTGCCCGAATTTGAAAAAACCCCGTCGGCGTAAATTTCACAGCCCCTGCCGAACTCCTTTAACGCGCCAATACTTTCGGACGGAAAGAAGACAGTAATATTTCCCCTGGCGGACGCGCGCAGCCCTCCGCGGCCCGCGCATCCTGAAAGCTCGATCACCCCCATACCTGAACCGGAACCGGCATTGCGGGCGCTTTGCAAAAACCTTGGGTCTTCGCGCAGCACTCCCGAAATTGCCGTTACCTTGTCAACTTCCAGCCCCATCTCCACAGAACCGGGAAGGGATCTTCGCGACGCTATGCCAAGGGAAAAACCAACGGCGGCGGCTGTTACGAGGATGCCTGCTTTCCTGAACAGCCTGGATTGCGTGCCAGGAAGGCTGTTTGCGGTTCTAATAAAGCCGTCGAGTAACACAAGGACAAAAAGCAGGCACAAAAGTAAATACAGCCCGGAAGAAAAAGATATTATCAAGGGGTATGTGTAATAAGAGGCTGCCATGGCTAACGCCGCGGATACAGGCGGGTATATCAATTTTTTTTCAGGTTTAATTGCCATTATTACCCGGCTTTCGAAACCTCAGAGTCACCGGTAGCATATTCCTCGCCGTCATCTTCCGGCTGTATTTCCGGTACAATTTCCGGCTCCGCTTCTGAGGCCTTATCCTCAGCTTCAGCTTCCTCTCCCAGCAACCTGAAGGGAAGATCTTCTTCATCTTCCGGAAGCATACCGAAAACATCTCCCAATATCTGGTTCCTGATTTCTATGGGCAATGGGTCAGCCTCAATATGAAGCTTCGATCTGTTCGATTCTTCCTTATGTTCAACCATACGGACAGTACCGGCTATACATATAAGGGAATTATTAAGATGAAACTGAGCCTTCACACGCAAGCCCGGCTTGGCTTTCCCTCCGACCGTTATGCAACAGCCGGAATCGGAAAGGTCTTCTATAAAGCATTTAATGCCGGGGGTTTCCTCGATTTTATTTATTTCGTCCTCATTTACCACCGGGTAGAGAAAAGCAGCCTTGTGCTTTTTTGCCCTGACGGATTTCCGTTTTTGGGTCCTAAAAAGGGCATCGGAGTGAGAAATTTGCAGGGACGATATGCCTTTGGAAAAAACTTCGTCCTGAACTTCCGAATCAAAAACATAACCCGCATCTTCACTCCGCCAAAAATAAACCGAAAGCTTCATACCCATCCAGGAAAAAGTCGCCGGAATTTTATCGTTCACAGGCCGCGATATTGTAAGGTGACCGCTGGTGTTTTTTATCACCTGTGAATGGTAAACCCCGTAGTTTTGAACCAAAATCCGTAAATTCTGCCCTTCGCTAATCTGCCTGGAATTGGAAATCCCGTTTTTTATCCTGGGTTTTTCCATTTCAATTTTTTTTCTGAATTCGTACAGCTTTGACAAAAAATCCTGGTTTTCCTTGTCGCCTTCAGTTCCCGCAAGGCGCAAGTTCTTGATAAGAGAGCTAATGCAATTATCAAGCTGCTTTTGGGAAAAAAACAAGGTCGCAGGATCTTCCAGCTTTGATTTAACAGCCAGGCGCTTAAGAAGCTCTATTTCCTTGAAAGAAAAACCCGAATCTTTCCCTTTCGCGTAGAATTGAACCCAGCCTTTTTTGTTCTGGTCAGTTACTGAAAGGAGGAGGATAAGTAATGCGGAGACAGCTATGACGATAATCAGAATCGGAGCTAACATACTATTCAATTTCCCGATTGTACTGGTATAATTTTATTATACCATATATGGAACCTTTAATCCTGTATTTTGTTCTTTTTTTCCCCGGAATTTATTCCAATGGAATTTATTCCAGCGGAATTTGGGGAGGAATTGAAATTGCGGAAACAATCCCGTTTTCGGCAGTCAGGGAGCTGGGCAGAACCTTAACCTACACAATTCCGTCGCTTGCCCTGTTATGGTACATTTTCCCGGAAAAAAAAGGCTTCTCGTCGCTGAAACAGGAAAGATTCAAAAAGCAGGATTTCCTTCCCTTTGCCATAGGCTTTCCGGGCCTTGTTTTAATTGGTCTGGTTATCTCTTTTTTGCTTTCTTTTCTGTCTTTGCGTTTTGGACTGGATCTGCCTTTAAAAGTGGAAGCTCCGCTTTCGCTTTTTGGCTGGATTGTGATGGTTTTTTCCTGCCTGGGGACCGGTTATCTGGAAGAAAGCTATTTCAGATACTACCTCCTTACAAAGTTTGAAAAACAACAGCCTAACGCGTTGATTAGGATTATTTTTTCAACAATTCTTTTCTCTTTTTGCCACATTTTTGAAGGACCTGGTGGTATAATAAACGCAATGCTTGCGGGTTTTCTTCTCTCGTGGCTTTATAACAGGTTTCGATCCCTTCACGGGGTAGCATGGGCCCATGGGGCCTATAATATTTTTGTTTATTTTATAGGAGGCGTCGTATGAAAGTAGGGACAGTCAAAGAAATTAAAAAACACGAATACCGGGTTGGCTTGACACCGAACGCGGTGGGGGCGTTCAAAAACGCGGGAAATACGGTCATTGTGGAGAAAGGTGCCGGGGAAGGATCGGGCTATACCGATGATCAGTACATCGCCGCCGGGGCACAGATACTGCCAACCGCCAGGGAAATTTGGGCGGAAGCCGAGATGGTAATAAAGGTTAAAGAACCTCTTGAAGCCGAGTACAGTCTTATCCGCGAGAACCAGATTTTATACACCTATCTGCACCTCGCGCCGGATAAGCCTCAGACCGAAGCCCTGCTAAAGTCGAAGTGCATAGCCGTAGCATATGAAACCATCCGCGACCGGAAGGGGCAGCTTCCCTGCCTAAAGCCAATGAGCCAGATTGCCGGCCGCCTGGCGATACAGGAAGGGGCAAAATACCTTGAAAAGCCGATGGGTGGCAGGGGGGTTCTGCTCTCCGGCGTTCCCGGCGTTCCCCACGCGGAAATAGTAGTGCTGGGCGCGGGCGTTGTCGGCGCAAACGCGGTAAAAGTCGCGGTAGGCATAGGCGCCCATGTAACGGTTGTTGACATTGACGTTGACAAGCTTGAGTACCTTGAAGATATCTACGGCTCAAAAATTTCCACGCTCTATTCAACGCCGGAAAACATCGCCGAAATTCTGCCCAAAGCGGACTTGGTTATCGGCGCGGTTCTTATTCCCGGTTCCTCGACGCCCAAGCTCGTCCTCAACAAGCACCTGCCCACGATGAAGAAAGGCTCGGTTATCGTGGACGTTGCCATCGATCAGGGCGGCTGCACCGAGGCAAGCCGCGTTACCTACCACAACGATCCGGTCTACGTGCAGGACGGCGTGGTGTTTTATTGCGTGGGCAATATGCCGGGCGCGGTGTCCTACACATCGACAAACGCCCTGGGCAATTCCACGCTCCGCTACGGCCTTTCCATGGCGAAACTTGGCGTCGAAGCGGCGCTTAAAAAGGACTCCGGTCTTTTGGAGGGACTGAACGTCTATAAAGGCCTTCTTACCTACCAGGGCGTCGCTGAAGCGCATGGCTTGAAATACACCCCTGCGACTGAAGTGATTAAGTAAAAAGTATTCAGGGACTGGGGATCGGGGGCTAGGGTGTTTGCTTGGGAGCAGAGCATATAACAATCAGGCATAATTATCGTAGTAATCCCTCTTCCCCATTCCCAACAATGGTTCATATTGGGCAGTGGTAATAATCATCTCCATAATAATACTGACATAAAAGAAACAATTTAAAATTGGGAAGAATTAGCTGTATAAGTTTCTTCAACTATATCAATAGAATAAGGAAAGTAATAATTATGAAAGCTGAGTGGTAAGTGGATGCAAGATGAACTTAACGAGTTTTTGGAATCTGTAGGCATATACGAGCAAGCCGACGCAATGATTGACCTCATCTACTTTGCGCTTGGTACTCTTGTAGAAATGGGAATACCGCCCGATGAACTTTTTATCATTGTACATGAATCGAATATGGCAAAGCTGTGGGAGGATGGAAAAGCCCATTGCAATACAGATGGCAAAATTATTAAGCCCGAAAATTGGGTTGATCCCGAGTCAAAATTTATACAGGCTATAGAAAGGTTACAACCATTACAGTCTGTTCCAGCTTCTAACCCTGCCTCCACGTCCGAGCCATTCGGGCCTTTTAACCCTTAAAGGAGGCAGGGAGCGGTAAAGCAAAAGGGGCATACCGTGTCTGTAACCAGCTATCGTTATTTTATTCATTGTTACTCAGGATACAAAATCTTCATTTTGAGGGTTTGAATTTGGTGAAATTTTTCTTTTCGGAGATGTTTTTTTGATTTTATTCCTGACCTCTGTACATAAGGTAGGGGTAATGATACCATAGAGCATATAAAATCGTAAATAGAGGTAAAGATGCGAATTCTTGGGCTCAATAAAGGTGTTTCATGTAGCGGTAAGTCGCTTGCCGATGGCGCAATAGCGTATATTGAAGATGGTGTACTGAAAGCGCTCATAATGGAAGAACGCGTTACGCGTGAGCTAAGAAAAGGCGGATTTGAAAGAGCGTTCGACGAGTTGAAAAAAAAATTCAATATTGATACAAATGATATTGACCACATTGGGGTAAGTACCTGTACAGAGCCTGTAACCAGTAGTCGCGTCGGAATTGGTTCAGTCTTTGAAAAGTATGAGTCTATTCTTCATGCAGTAGAACATCATTATTCACATGCTTATGGCACATTTTGTATGTCCGGATTTGATGAGGCTCTCATTGTTGTCATTGATGGTGGCGGAAATATTTTACCTGATTCCGTAAATCCTAATAACCCTAATTGGTGGGAGGAACCGAGGGAACAACATTCATATTATATTGCAAACAAGAAAGACAAGAATAAAGTCAAATTAATTGACAGGGATTTTGATAAGCCATATGATCTTGGTTTTGGCGAACTATATAGGGCGGCTACATATTTGTTAGGTTTTAACACATCAAGGAAAGCCGCTAATATTATGGCTTTAGCCAGTCACGGCCATTACGAGAGCGTTCCTATCGAACCATTCATAAGAATTGTAAATGGTAAAATGGCAAGTGAATTAAAATATTATTACAGGGATGCGTACAAATCATTTGACCCTTTGTTTAACGATAAATTCAAATTAGCGCCTCTAAACCAAACACACAGGTCTACGCCGGAAGAGTTACCGCAGCCCTATCGGGATTTTTGTGCCTTTATACAACGGAATATTGAAGAGGTAATTCTCGAAAAACTAAGATTATTAAAATCTGAAACAAAAGCTTCTAAATTATGTATAACAGGCGGAACAGCGTTGAATTGTGTAATGAACGCAAAAATTTTAGAAAGCGGCTTGTTTGACGATGTTTATGTTCCGTTTATACCAGGAGATCACGGGCAATCGCTTGGAAATGCCTTTGTCATAGGAGATAAGTATGATGAAAGAAAGATATATTCATTTACCAATACTCAAGATGCTTTTCTTGGAGCAGATATAACAGATAATCCGGATGGATTTAATGTTAGTGAAATAGAATCGCTTTTATCAAAAAAAGACGATTATTCGATTGCTGCTATAAAAAATATAGAAAAGTTAGTTGCCATGTTATTAATTAAAAACCTTGTAGTTCTTACATGCATAAGTAATAGTGAGGCAGGATATAGGGCTTTGGGTAACAGGAGTATACTGTCTAATGCATTTAATAAAAACGCGCTGGAGTGGAGGGGCGCGGTTCAGGCAACAAAAGACAGGGAATGGTTCAGACCTTACGCGCCAGCTATCCTGAGCAGCTATTTTAAAAAAATATCAAATAAAATAATCAAAAGCCCGTATATGTCATTTGCGGTTGACATAAAAGGTATAGAAGACTGTTTTGGCGAATGCAAGAGCATAGATAGTCGTGCCCGGATTCAGACTGTCGATGAGGAATCATTTATTGGGCGGGTTTTGCATGAGATGGAACAAATGGGAAATGAGCCAATTTGCCTTAATACATCATTTAATTTCCCCAGAAAGCCAATAGTAGAGACCCTAAAGGACGCTTTGGATGCTTTAGACAAAGCAAACATAGATATATTAGCGACAAATGGCCATCTTGTGTATAAGAAGTCATCGCATGACTTGAAAACTATCATAAATTGTTTGCATGAATGTATGTAGTGGCGTTAAAGGAAAAATAAGTTATGTTTGACCGGATCAGGCGATTTTTTAGTAATTTATGGAACAAGGATTTTGACCTTTCCGACGCAAAAATCTGTTATTTTTTTGATTCAGGATTTTACGGTAATCACGTTAAAAATGCATTTAATGCAATTTCATTACCGACAGGGTCTGTAGTAGTATACAAATATAGAATTGACCCAAAAAGACCGCAGGCTTCGCCTGCCATTGTGAGTTCCTTTAGGCAGAACAAAGATCATAGAGATAACAAGCATAATCTATGCTTGTTAATTATAGTGGACAGGTATCATGAAAAGGCTGATAGGGGGACATTGGAAGAGGAAGAAAAAAAGATAGAATTTGCATACTACCCGTTCAGATATGGTGAAATTTTAAATATTGTGGACGAAGGCGATGATTATGTCTATGTTTACGTTAAATTATTGCATTTTGTAAGACTTAAAGATTGTAACAAAGCAACGACATGGTTGTCACATCTAATTGATGAAGGTGTGTATCCCCCTATTTATGAAGACGAAAAGGATAGATCAAGAGAAAAGCGTGGACACAGCGAAAAGTACGCTTATGATTTTACGAAAAATACGCTTACCTATTTAGACCTTTTTGAACTGCCTAAAACCATACACGATGATGCCAGAATATGGAATAAAATAATTGAAGGTGTCGAAAAATTAGGAATGCCGGGAGTGCCTGACAGACCCAAAACAGACGGTCTTGCGGATATTCATTTTTTTGAAAAACATCCTTCCTCCCCATCCGAAGAAAGGACCTCTCCATCTTCAGCCAAAAGCGAAGACAAGCGTTCTTTGTTCTTTTACCGCTTTCATATTTCAAAAGCGTTTGGCTCATCAAAAGAAATCAAACCAAAAATTGATTCATTTACGATTGGAGACGACTTGTCAACAAGTGATGATAAGTTTCGAAAGGGGTTTGATTACCATTACAACTTCAAATTGAATCAAAAGTATGCTATTGTTTTTCAGTGCTGTTTCCCATATGTAAAAGAGAGTTACAAAGAAAAAGAAAAATTTAGAATCCTGATTAAACTTGGTGATGTTCCGATTTCAAATCAGATGTATTCAGACTACATATCGACGCAAAGGATAGTTTTTTCCATAAATCGCAGGCAATTTTTAGAACATTCAATCGGTAAACTGACAATTCAGGCAATTCCATCCAATGATCTCGAAAAAACGGAATTTTATGTACCCAGAACCGTAATTAATTACCAAGTTAGAAAGGGATTCCGAGATAGTGTTTTGAAGTCAATACCTGTTGCTATTGTCATAGCATTTTTGCTTACCATGATAGATACAGTCAAACTAATAGTGAGAGAAAAAGAATCGCTCTTTGTCTATTTTTGCAATAATTGGCGCATGTTGTTATTAGAGTTGTTAGTAAGTCTTGTTATCACTATTCCTCTTGTAGTTTTTACAAAACGAGATTTGCTGTAATTATAAAATTTAATAATGCAGAGGTAATTGTTTTGAATAATGCTGTTCCGTATAAATGGAAGAAATATCTGAAGCTATATGAGTTTGGCTTCAGAAGTATAGCGGACTTGAATAGCGAGATACATCGTTTTGATATTAACGATGTTGACTTAATTGTAGATGAGATTTCCTCTGTGCTTGGTTGTGTTGAACCTCAGACAAGTGTTTTTTTTGTAATCAAGCTAATCAATAATGATGCCGTTTTTAGCGTTCCCAATTATAGGATATATAATCAGGAGGAACTTATTGCATTTAAGTCTGATGTGTTGAATAAAAAGAAGTTGTTTCACGAGATGTGGTACTGTAAAACAAATATTTCTGAAGGAAATAAGGATTTAAGCCTTGCAGGACGTATTTTGTATACGGATGTTGTTAATGGCTACGACCAGACCATAGAGCAAATATGGAATCGGAGTCCCCGAATTATAGATGACTATAATGAAACTTCCGATTTTATTTTTGTTAGGGCTTCAAGATGGGCATGGGGATTCAGGTTTAATCCATTGGTTGTTCATTTACCGAATGATTGCAATTTAAGAAAAGCTGATGTTTTAGAGCAATTCGCTTACGCCACAAGTAAAATCGAAGCGGAAAGAGATAAGATAGAGATTTTTGAGGAGTATATGAGACGTTTTGACTTTAAGGCGTTTACTCTTGAATATAAAATCAATGATGGAATATTGCGATTCATTGATTGGGACACTCCCAATGATAAATTGGTTTTATCAAGTCATAGTCTATAACTAATTTTTATATAAGTGACGTATCCGTCAAAACTACCGCTTAATCCCTTCTATACGCCATAACCCCGCCTACCATAGTCCACAGTACCTGCGCCGTGCTAATTTCTTTTTTCGGAATTGTAAAAATATCACGATCCAACAATGTCAGGTCGGCAAGGTAACCCGGCTCGATTCTTCCTTTGTAGCTTTCGGCGAATTCGGCGTATGCGCTGCCAATGGTGTAAGCGTCAACAGCAGTATATACGTCTACACATTCGCAAGGGTAAAAACCTTCTTCTGGATACCCGTTTTTTACGTCATGGCGGTTTACCGCGCAGTCGATACATTCCAGCGGGCTCATAGATTCTACCGGGCTGTCAGTTCCGTAAGCTACTTTAATTCCCAGCTTGTCCATGGTAGCATGGGCGTAGGAAGTAGACGCGAGTTCCTTGCCTACACGGTTTTCAAGCATATAAAGATCGTGGGTAAGAAAGATAGGCTGCATAAACGCGAGGATGCCGTTATCCGCAATGCGCCGCAGAAGCGGCAGATCGGTGATTTGGCAATGAACTAACCCGTGGCGCAACTCGTTTGTACTGCCGCCGTTCGCTTTATTAAAAGCGTTCAGCGTTTCTTCAACAGCCGCGTCTCCAATGGCGTGCACGATTACCTGAAAGCCGTTTTTGTGGTTTTTGAGTACCAGCGCGTCCATCTCCTCCTGCGGGTGTATTTGAAAACCGCGAGTAGAAGGCGCGTCCAAATACGGCTTTCGCATATACGCAGTACGCGAGCCAAGGGAGCCATCGGCAAAAAGTTTTGACGCCCCCATTGTCAGATAAGGATGGCCCATCGAAGACCTTGTGATCCAGCCGCGCCTGATAAACTCGTCAATTACCGCGTCATTTTCGATAGTGCACTGTAAACTTACGCGCAGGTGCAGATCGTTTTCGGTAAACAGTTTGATATAAGCGTCAACCATGCTTTGGTAATTATCCTCTATAACGTCCCTGCTTCCCGCCGACGTAATGCCGTTTTCCAGCGCGTGGCGCATAGCGTACAGAAGCTGTTCTTCTATCTGTTCCTGGCTGTAGGGCGGAATCATGTCCCTGATTTTATACAGGGCTGTCCCTTCGCCGAATATTCCCAAAGGCTCGCCGTTTTCATCCAGCTCTATTTGCCCGCTTTCGGTACGCACGCTTTCCTGAGTAATCCCCGCCATTTTCATAGCCAGGGAATTACAGCATAGCGTATGCCCGCAGACACGTGAGACAATAACAGCGTGTTCAGTAGAGATACGGTCGATATCATGACGGTTGGGAATGCGCTTCTCTCCGGTAAATAATTCCTGGTTCCAGCCAGTACCTGAAACAACAGAACCCTTTGGCGGTTTTAGGCGGTCGATGAGATCGCGCCCCCGCGCTATCAGCTCGTCAATTGAAACAATGCCATTAGCCTGGATACGATGTTTGTTGCGCCCAAAAGAATACAGGTGAAGATGGGAATCGTTGAAGCCGGGCAATAAAAGGCCAGCCCCCGCGTCTATTTTTTCAACGCCCGGCGCTTTTGAAATTATTTCTTCGTTTGTGCCTATGGCGGCGATTCTATCGTCGTGTATCAGGACAGCCTGGGCGAAACTTCCGCGCTCAAGGTAGACTTTCGCGTTATAAATAACGAGCCGCGCCATTAAGTATTACTTTATTTTTTAAAGCGCAGCTCGCAGCTTGGGCAGCCTTGCGCGATAGTCTTACCCAGGGCAAATTGCAGTCCCATTAATTCGGCCATGCTCCTGTCGCCTTCCATTGCCATATCGCATAGCAATTCGCAGGTTTTGTCGTCAAGGCCGATTTTTTCCCACGCATTAACCAGAGCGCAATAATGAAAATCAATGCCGAGCGAAGCTTCATCGCCGTTTACAATATCCGCCTCGAAGGTTTTTTTGACCAGATCGCTTAAAAACGCGTTTTTAAAGTTTTCCATGTTTTTTGGATCGGCGCAGCGTTTTTTAAGCTGCTCGCCGCGAATCTGGCCGCAGCGCTTTATCGCCCGCCTGATAATTGGAACGGCGTCAATGCCCGCTTTAACCATTTCGTCGTAGATAAGGCCCATCCACATCGCGCGATGCTCTATCTGCGCGCGGTTTACTTCGGCAAGTTCTTCAATCTTCATTTTTATCTCCTAAAGCGAATTGTACTGAATTGAACGAGGACAGGCAACATTTATTCAGGCGCGATTTTTCTGCCACCTCCAGCGCAAAAGCCATAAACCGGCGGCAACAATTCGCAGGACGAAAATGATCGCAAAAGCGAGCCGGAGTCCGTTTCTGTCGCCGCCAAGCGCGCGATAGAGGGCGATGCCCGCCACCGGCATTACCGCGTTTGAAAGGCAAATAAGGCAGGTGTAAACCGAGATCGAGAAACTGCGGTACTCTTCGTCTGTTACTTGTAAAAGGCATTGAAGCATATTCAATGTAATAGTCGCAAGGGGCAGGCTGACAATTGCGTGTAACAGCAGAAAAACATAAGGCCCTATAGAAACAGGCAAGCTGGTCGAGACGATCATCGCAATGGGGCAAAGGCTTAACCCCAAAATGCCTGAAGTAACCGGAAGCACTACGCCGTGTTTTTCATTTATGCGGCTCCAAAAACGCATTGTTAAAAATTGGGCCGTTGTAGCGCCCAGTGTCGCAAGTCCAATCTGAAACTCGTTCATTTTCAGATAAATTACCTCTCCTATAAAATACAAGGTCCAGTCAAAATGCCACATCATGTAAAAGAACAGCGCAGCCGAGATGAAGAGCAAATATTGCCTGTTATGCAAAAGGCTTTCCACGGCATTTTTTGTTTCGAAAAAAGAAATGCGCTTTGGCGCTGCGGGGCGGACAGCTTTAATGCGGCGGTAATTCATTGCTGTCAGTACCAGAAACAGCGCGGAGAAAAAATAAAAACATTGATGAACGGTGATTTTTCCCCTGCCTGCCGCGGTGTGCAGTAAAATTGTGCCAACCAACAACGGCAGAGGTATGCTTATAAAAACATCCATGTGAGAGCGCATTGTTAAAACTCGGTTACGATCTTTTATATCCACTACTTCAGGAAAAAACGATTGCCAAGAAATGCTATACATCGCCATGGAGCCTGCTGCAAGCGCGAGGAAGACAAGAAAAAAGTAAATTGTATACGCCTGGTTAAGTCCATTCGTGAGTGGTTTTAACCTGAAAAACGGAGACAACGCGCAAAGCAGGTACCCTATCGCGCCTGTAATCAAAGCTCCTGTTATAATGCGGCGTTTATTGCGAAGGCTTCCGGCAAAAAGCCCCCCGGGTATCAGTATCAGCAAGGTGAAAAATTGCGGCAGGAATTGCACAAGGCTTAGCTGGTAATCCCCTGCTCCAAGCCGGAGCGCGAATAAATTGTTATTATTGGAAGCGATGTTTACAGCCAGCGCCGCAAGGAGACCGTCCATCGCATATCGTGCGGCTACGGGGTCTGAATCGGCGAATTTTTTGATACGGGTAATGGGG
>Ga0268262_10001189_pt1 | contig 32991 bp, 30 predicted proteins | sample TergutNc150P3_FD_190354 | JGI IMG/M metagenome (GOLD analysis project Ga0268262, IMG submission 190354) | Nasutitermes corniger P3 segment gut microbial community from laboratory colony in Florida, USA - Nc150 P3 (SPAdes) (version 2) | ecosystem: Host-associated > Arthropoda: Insects >... | reverse complement strand
AATAACGTTTTCAGGTGTTCTTCCGACAATGGCTCCCTGCGTTTCTTCACCATCTCGCATTTGATTTTCTTCATCGACAATTTCTTTCTCAATATATTGGCGTTCGTTATCCACTCCATCTCCTCGGCTTCATTTACCACCTGTTTCAACGCCATAATGGAATCACTGATAGTTTGCTTAGATAGTGGATGCCCTTTATTTCCGCCCCGTCCCTGTCTATAGTCGAACAGTTTAGTTTTCATAGCGTCAATTAAATTAGGGTCCGCGCTCAGGTCTTCAATACAGTCGCACCCCAAAAACCCGATAAGCCTTTGAAGCCGTAATTCCGCCGTTCTTCTACTCCGCTCCGCTTTATAACCGTGGGGCAGACTATTCCAAATTTCTATAATCCGGTTTTTCTCGATTTTTCTGGCAGGGACTTTTTTGAGATGTTCATTTGTCACGTGCTTTATTTCAATCAATTTAGGGGAGGGCGCCAAATCTGTATTTAATCCGACTCGATTCAATTTGTCAGGTATAATTTGGTTCATAAGGTAACGGGCCAAGTGATAATCGCCAGTACCAAGCGACTTCCAAACTTGTTTTCCATCTACCATCTGACGAAAATAATAGGACTTGCCACGTAGGAACAGATTTTTAGTCTTTTCCCCGCTAGGTGGTAGCAAATTTGTAGCAGTTTTTTGAAATTTCTCCGTTCCGCTCATGTTTTCCTCCAAAAAAGGTAAGAAAACAGCGGCTTTGACGGAATATGTGGTGGGAGTGGATGGAGTCGAACCATCTAAGGCATAAGCCAACAGATTTACAGTCTGCCCCGGCTCTCCGACTCCGGCGCACGCCCAAAAAATCCGCCTTATTATATTTCATGAAACCCCGCAAGTCAAGCTGTTCGAGCTTTGCGAAACAGTTTTGAAAAACTCGAACGGATATGTCGATACGGCCTGCATTCCGGAAAAATAAGTTATGTCGCGCCCCGCGCGATATGATATAATCCGAAAGAAATGTTTTCGGAATTCGGAAAGAATCTTATTTGTAATCTGCTGTGGATACTGATGTTCATGGCCTTGTGGCCGACCAGCCTGAAAGACAGAGCGTACAAGATATGCCTCAGCGTTGCCGCGGCGCTACTGCTTGCGGTCATGCAATCGATATGATTAGCGGTCGAGGCCGATAAGTTTCTGCGACAGGATTTTCTCTATCGGGTCGCCGAGAACGAGTTCTTTACGCAGCCGCTCGATCAGTATCGCCCCTCTGAGTGTGTTGGGATCGGCTTTTTGGAACTCTATGTCGGAAAGGACGCCGCCGTTGAAACACATGCGTATCTCCGACGCTTTGAGAGCCCGTGCGCCCTGCAAATAATTGGATTCGGAAATCATCAGCCAGCCCCAGCGTTTCCGTTTGTCCTTGCCGTCCGGATGGTCTTTTTTGTCTTCAAGATCCTTTGATTCGTACAGGTACTGCGTCGCGCGCAGGAAATCTTCCGCGGCCGGAACGCTTGTGGTCAGCAGGATCTCATACGGCAACGGCGGTTGCGCGAACGGGGTGTGGAACTTCGCGGTGATCGCGAGATCGGTTTTTGCCTCGCCGTTCGGATAAGTTTCATGCAACCTGTACCTCGCGGTTTCCAGCCCTCCGCCGCCGACCTCCGGGGATTCCAGCTCGAAGAACAACTCGGCCTCTTTGCCCGACAGTCCCAGCTTTTCGCTCCACCGCAGGCTGGGCGAATAGCTCCACGTTATCTTTTGATGATATACGTATTTCAGTTCGGCGTAGATTTTCAGATCGTTGCCGTTTTCGATGCGAAGCCCCTGTGTGCCGTCCCGTGCGGCGCCCAAGTTGGAAGTATGCCACTCTGTCTGCCGAAAACTTTTGATTACGTTGAATTCTTTCGCCATGGGATGTTCCTTTACCAAGTGTGGCCTCTGTTGCGTTTTTTCAAAATGATTTCCCTTAAGGTATCGCCTCTGTCTGGACCGATGATGTCTTTCGCCAAAATTTCCTCTATCGGGCTGCCGAGCAAGAGTTCTTTATCGAGCCGTCGGCGAAGTTTCTCCTCTATAGTGCCCTTGACGGTTTTCTGCTGAAGTATGCCGTTGCCGGTGAAATTCAGCGATATGCGCGTCCCTTTGGAAAGCTGACCCCCGCACCCGCCCAAAAGGTAATTATATTCGTCTATATACAGCCAGCTTTCGCGCGGTCTGTTGTCGGCGTCGGTCTTGTCCGCAGAGGCGTCGTCCGTATTACCTTCGCCGCCCTCCGGATCTTTGTCCGCGGCGGCCTCTTTCGCGGCATTTTCATTTTCTTTCAGATCTTCCGATTTGATCAGATATTGCGAAATGCGCAGGAAATCCTCGGGGGTCGGCATATTCGTGGTCAATAAAAGTTTGTACATAAGCGGCGGCAACGGCGGGCGGTATGGAAACTGCGCCTGAATCTTCAGGGTGGTTTTTTTATCGCCGTTCGAATATTTTTCGGACAAGTTATATATGGCGTCGATCAGCTCCTGGGCGTCGGGATTAAAGGAGAAGTTGAATTGCATCGATACGGTCTTATCCCAAAATCCGAAAATTTTGCTCCATTTATGGCCGGGATGATATCTCCACTCCACATTTTGCAATTCCTCGCCGTTGAATACGTCGATCTTGATGGTCGTGCCGCGCAGGTTTTCGATATCAAGCCGCTTCGGATTGTACTTGGGGTCCCCGTCGCGATAGATCCACTCCGTCAGTTTGAAATCTTCGATCAGGTTGAATTCTTTTTTCAATTTGTCATCCTTTATATTTATGTTGGGAATGTTATATCACACGAATGCGATTTGTCAACGGAAATAAATCCTCGGCGGGCCGGTTAAAAGGCTTGACGCGCCTAATTTAAAGTGCTATGATTTTCCCACTTGATTTCGCGAAAAAAAGGTTTATACTGTTGCGATTGGGTCAAAAGCGGTCGCGGGCTGAAAGTGTTTTATTGGGGCATAGCTCAGTGGTAGAGTACTGGTCTCCAAAACCAAGGACGAGGGTTCGATTCCTTCTGCCCCTGCCACGTGGTGGCCGACCCGGATGAAGAAAAAAATTCGTATGAAGAAAACGTTGCAATATATTAGGGACGTGCGGCTTGAATGGTTCAAGATTTTTTGGCCTACGCGCGACGTCGTGGTTCGCTCGATGATGCTGATCATCGTGTTCTCCGCGCTGTTCGCCGCGTTCCTGTTTGTTGTCGACGGCATAATGACGACGATAGTGAAATTGATATTTTAGGATGTGATGGCGGCGTTTATGGAAAGCGGAATGAAATGGTACTTGGTTAGCGTGCAGACCGGGCTTGAGAATCGGGTTGCCGGTATGCTGCGCGAAAAAATAACCTCCGCGAAGCTGAATCCGTTGTTCGGCGAAATTTTGGTGCCGGAGCGCGAGATTACGGAAATCAAAAAGGGCCGCCGCGAAAAATCCGTGAAGAAATTGTATCCGGGCTACGTCGTGATTCAGATGGAAATGACGAACGAGACGTTTACGCTGGTAAAGCAGACGCCGAACGTGGTTATGTTCCTGGGTCAGAAGAACAAGCCGATTCCGATCAGCGACGCCGAAGCGGCCAGGCTTCATCATCAGATGGAGGAAACGGAATCGATAAACGACTCGAACTACGAAGTCGGCCAGGAGATCAGGATTATAGACGGGCCGTTCGCGAACTTTAACGGCGTCGTTACCGAATCGGACAACGACCGGCAGAAATTGACCGCGGTGATAGCGGTCTTTGGGCGTGAAACCAGCGTGGACCTGGATTTCTCGCAACTTGAAAGGGTGTGATGCGCGTTTGACGCGTATCGCGGAAAAAAATAATGCGGCAGCCGCGCCAAGGCGTACCGCATGCTCGTAATAAATGGAGTTATAGATGGCAAAGAAAGAACTGAAACAGGTGGTGAAGCTGGTGGTGCCCGCGAAGCAGGCGAATCCGGCGCCGCCGATAGGGCCCGCCCTAGGCGCGGCCGGTGTGAATATATCCGAATTTTGCAAGCAGTTTAACGACAAGACCGCGAATATGGAACCGGGCATGCCGATTCCGTGCGTGATCTCCGTCTTTACGGACAGGTCGTTCGATTTCATAATGAAGCTGCCGCCGGTGTCTTACTTTATCAAAAAGGCGCTGAAACTGAAGAGTGGGGCCAAAAAGCCCGGGACCGAAACGGTCGGCACTATTACGCTCGACCAAGTCAGGAAGATAGCCGAGGAAAAGATGCCGGATTTGAATTGCAGCGACATAGAGGCTGCGGTCAATATAATATGCGGTCAATGCCTTTCGATGGGCGTGAATGTGGAGGGCGAATAAAATGGCGCGCATTACAAAGAGGGCAAAATTGACGGCGGCGGTGGACAAGGGCAAGGTATGGACTTTGACCGAGGCGATAGACGAATTGCGTAAATACGCTTCGAAAAAATTCGACGAAACGCTGGAAATCGCGGTGCGTTTGGGGGTCGATAAGAAATCGGATCAAAGCATTCGCGGAATGCTGTCGTTGCCGCACGGCACCGGAAAGACCGTAAGGATCGCGGTTTTTACGAAAGATAAACAGAAAGAGGCCAAGGACGCGGGCGCCGATATCGTCGGGGACGCGGATTTGATAGAGAAAGTTCTGGGCGGATTCATGGATTTCGACCGCGTTTTGGCTACGCCCGAGATGATGCCGGGCATGGCGAAGATTGCGAAGATATTGGGACCGAAAGGCCTGATGCCGAATCCGAAGCTTGGGACCGTCGCGGCGAACATAGCGGACGCGGTGGCCAAGGCCAAGGCGGGGCAGATAGAATACCGCGCCGAGAAAGCGGGAATAATCCATGCGGGGCTGGGGAAGATGTCGTTCCCGACGGATAAGTTGGCGGAGAACGTGCGCGCGCTGATAGACGCGCTGAAAAAGGCGAAGCCTGCGGGCGTGAAGGGGCAATATATACTGGGCGCCAGCCTGTCGACCACGCAGGGCATGGGATTGAAAGTGGATGTGAAGTAAGATTCTTGTCCGAGACTGATGGCGCCGTTTGGCTTAATCTCCATCATAGACAAAAGAGATACGCTCTCTTTTGTAAAATCCGCCGCAAGGCGGAGGACGAAGAAGAGGGCCCCGTTTTGCAGAAATGCAGAGCGGATATGTTTAACAAAAAGTGATGAGGTATTTTTATGAAAAGAGAAAACAAATCATCGCTGATTTCCAAAGTGAAGGAAAGCCTTGCGGGCGCGGATGGCGTTTTCGTTATAGAAAACAAGGGCCTCGCCGTAAAGGAAACGGAAGAACTGCGCCGCGCGCTTCGTCCGATGACGAAGATGTTCAAGGTGGTGAAGAACCGCCTGATGAAGCTGGCGCTGGACGGCTCGGCGTTTGTAAAGGTGGGCGGCTTGCTGAAAAAGCCGACCGCGGTTGCGATTGCGACCGACCCGTACGGCGTCGCGAAGGCGCTGGCCCGTTTTGCCGAAGCGCATCCGGCCCTGTCGATACTCGGCGGCCAGATGGGCGCGGACCTGATGGGCGAGGGCGAAGTGATCGCCCTGTCGAAACTGCCGTCGCTGTTGGAAATTCGCGGAACGATAGCACGGATTCTGATCGAGCCTGCGTCGCGGCTTGCGCGCGTGTCGGCGGAATTCGGAAAGAAAAACTAAAAGATAAAATAAATAAAAAAGGAAAAATAAAATGGCTGATATACAGAAAATTGTGGACGAACTGTCGAAACTTACGGTGCTCGAAGCGGTCGAGCTGTCCAAGAAATTGGAAGAGGTTTGGGGCGTTTCCGCGGCAGCCGCGGTTGCGGTTGCCGGACCTGCGGCGGGCGGCGCTGCGGCGGAAGAGAAGACCGAATTCGACGTGGTGCTGGCGGACGCTGGCGCGCAAAAGCTCGCGGTTATAAAAGTCGTGAAAGACGCGACCGGCCTGGGGCTTAGCGAAGCGAAGGCGTTTGTCGAAAGCGCGCCGAAAACCGTCAAGGAAGGCCTGAAGAAAGAAGAGGCCGAGGAATTGGCGAAGAAGCTGACGGATGCCGGCGCGAAAGCGGAATTGAAATAGAATCGGACGTGATTTTATTTCGCGGGGCGCAGATGACATGATGCGGATGACGTTGTCGTTTGCGCCTTGCGGTTCGGCGTTGGGCGGAATGTAGAATAATAAAGGAAAAAAGAATGGCGGTAATTCAGAAATTCGTGAAGAACTTCGGTCATAGTTTTTTGCAGAGGCCTCTGCCCGACCTGGTGGCGACTCAGTACGAATCGTTCGAGAAATTCCTGCAGGCGGACGTCGAGCCGTCGATGCGCAAGAACCAGGGGCTGCAGAACGCGTTCAAGACGATGTTCCCGCTTAAGGATTACAACGGCGCCGCCGAAATAGAATTTATCGAATACAGCCTGGACGACCCGGTTTATAATGTTCCGGAATGCATGATGAGGAATCTGACCTACTCCAGCAAACTGCGGGTAAAGCTGAAGATGACGCTGTGGGACGTGTCGCCCGACGACAAGACGAAGCGCGCGCTGAAAGACATCAAGGAACAGGAGATTTATTTCGGCGAGGTTCCGCTGATGACCGAACGCGGTACGTTTATCGCCGCCGGGGTCGAGCGGGTTGTTATATCGCAGATGCACCGCGCGATGGGCGTGCTGTTCTCGACGACGAAAGAGGCGAAGATTGCGGGCAACGCCACGACTTATACGGCGCGGATTATTCCCGAGCGCGGATCCTGGATAGACTTCGAGGAATCGCGCGGGGTGATATACGTCCGCATAGACCGCCGTCGCAAGATTCCGGCGACGATAATGCTGCGGGCGCTGCCGACAAAGGCGGACGAGAAGAGATGGACGGACGATCCGCGCCGCGCGCCGGTAGGCGGCATGACCGACGAAGAGATACTGGAAGTGTTTTATAAAAGGATAAACCTTTCGTTCGACGGCAAAATGTGGAACGGAAACACGGCGGACTTCGACGGGCTGGAAAAATACCGTTTGAACTACGATTTGACATCCAAGGGCGGACGGGAATTGGCGAAGAAAGGCGACCGCCTGAACGCCAAAAAAATGGAAAAGATAGGGCATACGGACTTTGCGCTGGCGCCGGAAACCCTGATAGGCGAGAGCATATTCGACGGAATTTACGGCGATGACGGGACGCTTGTCTTCCGCGCCGGGACCGAGATTACGGACGAGGTTCTGAAGGATTTGGACAAGCTGGGGATTAAGAAGATATCGATGGTCGCGATCGACAATTCGTCGGTCGGCGCGCACATGAAGAACACGCTGGCGGCGGACAAGACGACAAACAGGGACGAAGCGCTGATAGAGCTGTATAATACGATACGCCCGGGCGAGCGTCCGACGGTGGAGGTTGCGGCGAACCTGTTCGCGCAGCAGGGCTTTGTGGACACGTATTACGATTTGTCGGCGGTCGGCCGGTTCAAGCTGAATAAAAGGGTCGGAATAAACGGCGGGAAAAATCCGGACGAGGACCGCCTGCTGTCGAAAGGCGACATACTGGCGATATTGAGGACGCTGGTGAATATCATAGACAAGAAAGATTCGATAGACGATCAGGATTCTCTGTCGAACCGGCGCATACGCAGCGTGGGCGAGCTGTTGGAAAATCAGTTCAGAATAGGCTTGGCGCGGATTGAAAGGAACGTGCGCGAACAGCTGTCCAGCCCGAACATCGCGTCGTTGCAACCGCAGGACGTTATAAATCCGAAACCGTTGATGGCGCTGATAGTGGAATTCTTCGGAACATCTCAGCTGTCGCAGTTTATGGATCAGTATAATCCGCTGGCCGAGCTGGAGCACAAGCGTTGCGTGTCCGCGACTGGTCCCGGCGGGCTGAACCGCGACCGGGCGGGGATAGACGTGCGCGACGTGCATCCTACGCATTACGGACGGCTTTGTCCGATAAATTCGCCCGAGGGCGCGAATATCGGCTTGATAACACACATGGCGACCTATGCGCGCGTGAATCCGTTCGGGTTTATAGAAACGCCGTATTATAAGGTCAAGAACGGAAAGATTACCGAGGAGATGGTGTATCTTACGGCGGACGAGGAAATGGGATTCAAGATAGCGCAGGGCAGCTCGACGATAACGGAGGGCGGCGCGCTGAAGGACGACTTCGTAACCGCGCGCGAAAGCGGCGAATTCACGATGATGCCCAAGGGCGAGGTCGAGCTGATCGACGTCGCGCCCAAGCAGATTATTTCGGTCGCGACCGGATTGATTCCGTTTGTGGAGCATAACGACGGCCAGCGCGCGCTGATGGGTTCGAACATGCAGCGTCAGGCGGTGCCGCTGTTGCGCGTAGAGGCGCCGATTGTCGGAACCGGAATAGAGCGGGACGTCGCGCGCGATTCCAGGACGGTCAAGATAGCCAAGCATGCCGGGGTTGTGGAATCGGTGGACGCGAACAGGATCGTGGTGAAAAGGATGAACGCCCGCAACATCATATCCGGCGTCGACATATATAATTTGGAAAAGTTCAACAGGTCGAACAACGACACGATACTGCACCAGCGTCCGCTGGTAAAGGTGGGCGACCGCGTCGCGGCTGGCGACGTTATAGCGGACGGCTCGTCGACGCAGAACGGCGCGCTGGCGTTGGGGCGGAACGTGCTGGTCGCGTTCGTGCCGTGGCGCGGCTATAATTACGAAGACTCGATAGTGATATCCGAACGGATATCGCGCGACGACGTGTTCACTTCGATAAAGATTGTGGAGAAGGAATGGAAGGTGAAGGACACGCAGCTTGGGCCCGAAGTGTTCACGCGCGACATCCCGAACGTGTCGGAAGAGGCGCTGAAGAACCTGGACGAATCGGGAATAATATACATAGGCGCGCATATAAAGCAGGGCGACATACTGGTCGGCCGCGTCACGCCCAAGGCCGAGACGATATTGACCAGCGAGGAATTGCTGCTGAGGAACATCTTCGGCGAAAAGGCGCTGTCGGTCAAGGACACGTCCTTGAGGGTCGGCCCGAACGAGGACGGCGTGGTGATAGGCGTGAATATATTGACGCGCCACGGCGTTAAGAAGGACGAGCGCACCATGATGATAGAGCTGCAGAAGATAGAGCAGATAAACAAGGCGCACGAGATAGAAAAGGATATTATGGAGCGCGGCTTTGCGGATCAGGTGTTTCAGCTGGCCGAAGGCGCGATAATAGACGGCGGCGTCGGCACGGCGAAACCGTTCATAGGCAAGAAGCTTACGCGGGAAATAATGGACGCCCTGCGGCCCGGCGACGTGAAGAAGCTTGTTTTCAGAACCCGCGAGGTGCAGGACAAGGTTGCGGAATTGGCCCGCGAGCATACCGCGGTGCTGAGAGGCATGGACGATCGCGCGAACAGCAGGATTGAAAAAATCCGCGAAACGAATTCGCTTGCGGCCGGAACTCTGAAAGAAGTCAAGATATACATCGCGCACAAGACGAAGCTGCAGCCCGGAGACAAGATGGCGGGCCGCCACGGAAACAAGGGCATAATATCCAAGGTGGTTCCGATAGAGGACATGCCGTATATGGAAGACGGGACGCCGGTCGACGTGGTGCTGAACCCGCTTGGAATTCCAAGCCGCATGAACATAGGACAGCTGTTGGAAACGCATCTTGGGATGGCCGGGCTCGAGCTGGGGCGTCAGATAGGCGAAACGCTGGATGATATAAAGGCGCGGACGAAGACGGCGGACGATCTTAGGGCCGGGATAGCAAGCGTCTACGGCAGGGACTTCGAACAGCAGCTGTCTAAGATGACGGACGCCGAGGTCAAGACTCAGGCGGCGTTGTTGAAGGACGGTGTCGCGTTCGCCACGCCGTCGTTCGACGGCGCGTCCGGCGCGGATATAAAGAAGATGCTGAAAATGGCGAAGTTGCCGGAATCCGGCCAATTCAAACTGTACGACGGCATGACGGGCGAACCGTTCGCCAGGAAGGTCACGGTCGGCGTCATGTATATGATGAAGCTGCATCATTTGGTGGACGAGAAGATACACGCGCGTTCGGTGGGGCCGTACTCGCTGGTGACGCAGCAACCGCTGTCGGGCAAGTCGCACTTCGGCGGACAAAGGCTGGGCGAGATGGAGGTTTGGGCGCTCGAGGCGCACGGCGCGGCGCATCTGCTGCGCGAAATGCTGACGGTGAAGTCGGACGACATAATGGGTCGAAACAAGATGTACGAGTCGATAATATCCGGTTCGAACGACATACAGACCGGCACGCCCGAAGCGTACAACGTGTTCGTGCGCGAACTGCGCGGCCTGGGGCTGAAGCTGGCGCCCAAGGCGTAATTAAAATAATTGATGGCGCGCGGAATCGAAACGGGTTCCGCGATAATGGAGTGAAAGATGGCGAATGATATCCTGAAAAAAGTGTTTGGTCAGATTGAAACCAAAGAACAGTTTGACTCGGTGCGCATTTCGATAGCCAGTCCAGAGGAAATTTTGGCCTGGTCGAACGGAGAGGTGAAGAAGCCCGAGACTATAAATTATCATTCGATGAAGCCCGAGCCGGACGGGCTGTTCTGCCAAAAAATCTTCGGCCCCGTGCGCGACTACGAATGCGGATGCGGCAAATATAAAAGGGTCAAATTCCGCGGCCTGGTATGCGAGCGCTGCGGCGTGCAGGTTACGGATTCGAACGTGCGGCGCGAATGGATGGGGCATGTCAAACTGGCGATACCCGTCAGCCACACGTGGTTCCTGCGCGAGGGGAAAATCGCGACGCTGCTGGACAACATGCCGCAGAAGAAACTGGAATCGGTTATTTACTACGACGCCTATATCGTGACCGAACCGGGCTTGACGTCGCTGAAGCTTTACGACGTGATATCGGAAGAGCAGTACCAGGACGCCCTGATCGAATTCGGCGAGGACGCGTTCCACGTCGGCATCGGCGCCGAGGGCATCCGCGAGATTATTTCAAAGATGGACATGGGCGACGAACGGAAAAGCCTGCGCGAAAAACTGGAAGCCACCCATTCCGACGCCAAGCGCCGCGGGATAATAAAGCGCCTGAAGCTGGTGGAATTGTTCCTGGATTCGAACTCGCGCCCGGAATGGATGCTGCCGGACGTACTGCCCGTCATACCGCCCGACATGAGGCCGCTTGTTACGCTCGAGGCCGGGCACGTCGCGACGTCGGATTTGAACGATTTATATCGCCGAGTGATAATCAGGAACAACAGGCTGAAAAAATTGCAGGATTTGCATGCGCCGGAAATCATTATCAGAAACGAAAAAAGAATGCTGCAGGAAGCGGTGGACGCGCTGTTCGACAACGGACACAAGACGCGGCCGCTGGTGTCGCAGAACAGGCGCCCGCTTAAGTCGCTGTCGGATTCTCTGCGCGGCAAATCGGGACGGTTCCGCATGAACATGCTGGGCAAGCGCGTGGATTATTCCGGGCGCAGCGTTATAGTGTCCGGCCCGACGCTGAAACTGCACGAAGTGGGACTGCCAAAAACCATGGCCTTGGAATTGTTCAAGCCGTTCGTGTTCGCACGCCTGCTGGCGGGGGACTATGCGAACAATCTTAAGGCGGCGCGCAAGATGGTCGAGAACGAAGAGCCGGTGGTGTGGGACATATTGGAAAAAGTTGTGCATCAGCATCCGGTTCTGCTGAACCGTGCGCCGACGTTGCACCGCCTGTCGATACTGGCGTTCGAACCGATATTGATCGAGGGCAAGGCGATAAGGCTTCATCCGTTGGTGTGCAAGGGCTTCAACGCGGACTTCGACGGGGATCAGATGTCGGTGTACGTCCCGATATCGCTGGAAGCGCAGCTCGAGGCGCGGACTTTGATGCTGTCGTCGAACAACGTGCTGAATCCGGCGTCCGGAAAGCCCGTGGTCGTCCCGTCGCAGGACATGGTTTTGGGGGTCTATTACATTTCGCTGATGGACGGCGAGCATACGAAGAATTCGCCCGCGTTCAGCAACTTCGACGAAGTGCAGCTGGCGCTGGAAAACAAGGTTATCACGTTGCATACTCCGATCAGGGCGCGCTTGTGGAACGGCGAAATGGTCGAAACTACGGCGGGCCGCATGATACTGGGCGAGCTGCTGCCGAAAAAGGACGGCGTGAAATTCGAATGGGTGAACCAGCTGATGAAACTGGCCGCGATTGAAAAGCTGCTGGGCTCGGTATACGACACCTGCGGGGACAAGGACATGATCGTCCTTGCGGACCAGTTGAAGAACACGGGCTTCGAGTACGGCGCGCGGTCGGGAATCTCGATAGGGCAGGACGACATAGTTGTGCCCGCGGAAAAGGCGGATATCATAAAACGCGCCGAGAAAAAGGCGGAAGAAATAGAGATGCAGTACCAAAACGGACTGCTTGCGCACGGCGAAAGGTACAACAAGCTGATAGATCTGTGGCAGGGAATCACCACGCAGATCGGCGACATAGCGTTCGCGAACCTCAGGAAGATCACGGGTTCGGGACAGAACAGCGTTATTATTATGGCGGACAGCGGAGCGCGCGGATCGAAGACGCAGATACAGCAGGTCGCGGGCATGCGCGGCATGCCGCAGAAGCCCGACGGCAGCATCATAGAGGTTCCGATCATATCGAACTTCAAGGAAGGCCTGACGATGGCGGAGTACTTCAACTCGACCCACGGCACGCGAAAGGGCATGTCGGACACGGCTTTGAAGACGGCCGAAGCGGGATATTTGACGCGCCGTTTGGTCGAGCTGGCGCAGAATTCTATAATAACCGAAGAGGACTGCGGAACCGAGGAATGCGTGACGGCTACGCCCGTGTATAACGGCAGCCAACTGTCGGTGTCGCTGGGCAGCGTGGTTCTCGGACGCACGGCGGCGAAAGACATAGTGCATCCTATGACGAAGAAAGTTATCGTTCACAAGGGCGAACTGGTGTCGAAGGCGGCCGCGAAAGAAATAGACGAATCAAGTCTTGCGTCGGTGGACATCCGCTCGGTGCTGACGTGCAAATCGGACGGACTGTGCGCGAAGTGCTACGGCATGGATCTGTCGCGCAATACGCTTGTGCACGTGGGCGAAGCGGTCGGGGTCATCGCGGGGCAGAGCGTGGGCGAGCCCGGGACTCAGCTGACGCTGCGCACGTTCCACATGGGCGGCATCGCGGACGCCAGCAGCGACCGGCACTTTATAGAGACGGCGACCGCGGGCGTGGTGCGTTTTGACGCGAAGACTGTTTCGAACTCGGCGGGCCGACTGGTTGTGGTGTCCAGGAACGCGGAAATCAGAATCATGGACAAAAGCGACGGCAAGGAATTGTTCCATACGAAGCTGCCGTACGCGGCGATGCTGGTGGTGTCCGACGGGGACGAGGTGGCCAAGGGCGACAAGCTGGTGGAATGGGATCCGTACGCGAACGTTATCATAGCGGACAAGGACGGCAAGGTGCGCTTCGACGATTTGATCGAGAACCTGTCGTACTCCGAGGATATGGATCCGCTGACGGGAATCACGACGCGCAGAATCATCAACTGGAAAAACAACACGAAGAAGAACCTGAATCCGAAGATAGTTTTGGTCGACGACAAAGACCAGCCGATATCGCTGGGCGGCAAGAAAACGGCCGAGTACATGCTGCCGATCTACGCGATACTGTCGGTCGACAACGGTTCGCGGGTCCGCGCGGGCGACGTCATAGCGCGCATTCCGGTCGAAACTCAGAAGACGCGCGACATTACCGGGGGCCTGCCGCAGGTCGAGAATCTGCTTGAGGTAAGGCTGCCGAAGAATCCGGCGATCCTGGCCGAAATAGACGGCGAGATAGAGTTCGAGGATAATTCGAAGCAGAAAATAACGCTGCGCATAAACGCGGGCGGCGACCAGGTCGTGGAATATCAGATACCGAAAGGCGCGAATATCTTGGTCCGCGCGGGCGACGTCGTAAAGAAAGGCGAACCGCTTGTGGACGGCGAGCCCGTGTTGCAGGACGTTTTAAGAATCTTGGGCGAAAAGGCGCTGGCGCAGATGCTGGTCGAAAAAGTGCAGCAGGTTTATCGTTTGCAGGGCGTGACGATCAACAACAAACATATCGAAATATTGATCCGGGAAATGCTGAGAAGGGTCGAGATAATGGATCCGGGCGACACGAAGTTCCTGACGGGGCAGGTCGTGGACAGGGTCGACTTCGAGGAAGAGAACAACCGCGTGGCGGTGCAGGGCGGGGGCGAACCGGCCAAGGCCGGCCAGGTGCTGGTGGGTCTGACGCGCGCGTCGCTGACCAGCCGCTCGTTCCTGTCGAACGCCTCGTTCCAACAGACGACGAAAGTGCTGGTGGACGCGGCGATAGGCGGCATGACGGACAGACTGGTGGGCATAAACGAAAATCTGATAGTCGGGCGCTTGATACCGGTGGGAACCGGCGCGTACGTTCGGCGTGTCCGTGCGATCGCCAAGGAAGAGGAAGCGGCGGAATTGCTGTCGGCGGAGAACGCGCAGGGCGAACAGCAGAAGCTGGATCTTTGACGGCGGCGACAGGTGGGCGCGATGTGTAGCGATCGATTGATTTTTGGAATAAGGCGGGTGGTGCGGTGCGCGCTGGCGCTGACGCTGGCGATGACGCTGGCGGGTTGCGGCCTTAAGACATCGCCCGACAAGCCGAATTCCGATTTCCCAAGAACCTATCCGGTTAGATAAAAGCGAGAGCTACATTTCCTCAGGGACTTCCATGCCCATAAGATTTATGCATACGGCCAAAGCGTCCGCGGCTTTTTTTGCAATCGCTGTCCTGTTTGCATCGTCGGAAATTTTGCAATTGTGATAAAATCCGTTCGCCAGCTGGCACAGGTCGTAGGTGTAATTGGCCAAAATATCCGGCGCCCTTTTTTCGAACGCGGCGCGAACGGTGCGCGGAAAATCCAAAATTTTAAGCAAAAGGTCGCGCTCAAAGCTGTCCGATATGTTTGTGATTTTTAAATCCTTGGCGGCGAACGCGGATTTTTTGAGGGCGCTGTTCAGCCTTACGGCGGTGTACAAAATGTACGGCCCCGTGCGTCCTTCGAAGTTCACCACTGCGGCCGGGTCGAAGATATAGTCGGACTTCACGTCGTGCATAAGGTCGTTGAACTTCAGCGCCGCCAGCGCGATCATTTTAATGGTCTTGTCCGGCAATCCCTGCCCGCGCGCGCGCGCGGCCTCGTCGACCGAATCGATTACGTCGGACAATGTGGCGACGTTTCCGCCGCGCGTTTTGAACGGCTTGCCGTCCGCGCCGTTTATGCCGCCGTAGTATGGGAATTCGAGTCCGTCCAAGGGAAAGATTCCGGCCATGTCCGCCGCGCGGAAAACCTGTTTGAAATGCAGCTGCTGCCGATAATCGGTGAAGTAGATGATCTTGTCCGGCGCGTCCGTTATCTTGCGGTAGTAGATAGTCGCGATGTCGGTCGAATCGTAAGTATCCGCGCCGCGCGAATCATAGAACATCAGCGGCGGCATTGGCGCCGTGTCGGATTCGGTTTTCAGATTTATGATCGTCGCTCCGTCGCTTGGCGTCAATAGATTTTTCTTGCGAAGAATCTTCTCGACTTCGGGCAGATATTTCGCGGCGTTCATTTCGCCCAGGTTGCGGTCGAACGGCAGTATGCCCAGGCGCTTTACGACCTCGTCCATTTGGGCCAGGCTGATAGTCATGAATTTGTCGTACAGGGCGCCGTATTCGGCGTTTCCGTCCTGAAAGTCTTTTTTTATCTGCAGAACCTGCGCCATGAAGTCCGGGTTCTCGGCGGCATGGGCGGACGCGGCGGGATAGTATCCGTTGAATTCGTCCTCGTCGATTTTGAAATCGGGCTTGTTCCAATCGCGCGGAAACTTTTTTATAATCCATGCGATGACCAGCGCCATGGGCTTGCCCCAGTCGCCCATGTGATTGTAGGAAATGGGCTTATGCCCGAGATGGCGGGCGATGCGGTAAAAAGTGTCGCCGACTATGCTGCCGCGCAGATGCCCGACGTGCAGCGCCTTGGCGACGTTGTAGGATCCGTAGTCCAAACAGATTGTAAGCGGACGGGACGTTTTTTCCACGCCGTCGTCGTGCGCGTATTGTATGATGAGATCGTCTTTGATTTTGATGTTGATAAAGCCCGGACCCGCGATCTCGACCGATTCGGCGAAAGGAAGTTCTTGGATTTTCGGCAACAGGCTTGCGGCGACTTCGCGGGGATTTTTACGCTCGGCCTTTGCGCCAAGCATGGCGATATTGGTCGAGAAATCGCCGAACGATTTTTCCTTTGGGATTTCCAAAGCGAGATTTTCCGCGCCCAGCTTTTGTTTGACTGCGGATAAGATGTAATCGAAGAAAGTCATGCCTGCGATCCCGGCCGCCGCTTACTTCGGCATTTTGGTTTCGACGAATTCGACGTGCTTGCGCACGCGGGGGTCGTACTTGCGCATTTTCATTTTGCCCGCGGTGTTTTCGGACTTGGAATTCTTGGCCTTGCAGTAGAAGTAGCCGGTTTCCGGATTGTGCATTTTAATGATAAGTTTCGCCGATTTTTTATTCGCCATAGTCATGCCTTTGTTGTTGAGGGAATATTACCGTACATTTTTGTTAAAATCAAGGGGGCATTTTTGCTATAATGGATATTATGAAAGGCAGGCCGTTTCTTACGATACTTACATTGCTTGGAATCGCGATAATAATCGCGGCGATGAACGACTTTCAGCTGATGCCGACCAAGCCGCCCATGCCGCAGCTGTCCGAGGCCGTGGCCGGGAAGACATTGTTCGTCTGCCCTGCGAAGGATCCGGCGTTCGACGGTCTTGCGAAAGAGCTGACCATGTTTCAACGCCAAATATCGACGTTTTATATGTTCCTGGTGATGTTGTGGCTGGCGGTGTTCGGCTGGACGCTGTATCAGTCCTTGCTGAAGGATAAGTTCGAAGAGAAGTCCTACGACGTTCCGATATTTTTCGCCGAGTTTCTGATATTCGGCTTCGTGCTGATGTCGATAATGATGCGCGCCCCGAACTACTACCGCCGGGTTGAAGTGCGCGGCGCGTCCGGGGAATATGTGCTGTGCGAAAGCGATTCGCCCGGGGCGCGTCCGGTGAAGGCGGCCGCATTGGCGCCGGGGTCGAAGCGGTAGGAAAAATTCCCAAAATAAACTATTGACATAAACCCTAAAAATCCGCTAAAATTGGGACAAGAAGCAAGCGTTCGGTTGCTTTAAAATCTTACTAAAAGGAGAAGCTTATGAATAAAATGGAAATGATCGAGGCGATGGCGGTAGAAATGGGGCAGCCAAAGGCTGTTGCCGGACTGGCACTGGACGCCTTTATCAATATTGTTACGAAGACTTTGAAAAAGAAGGGCGAGATCCGCTTGGTTGGATTCGGCACCTTTACGACGTCGAAGCGCAAAGCCACGACGGGCCGCAACCCGCAAACCGGCGCGGCGATAAAGATCGCGGCGTCGACGCAGCCTAAGTTCAAGGCTGGCAAAGCGCTGAAAGACGCTTTAAATTAAATAGTATTCCGATATGGATTTTCGCCCCCGCCCGCAGATGCGGACGGGGGCGAAGCATATTACTTAAGTCGGCGCCTACGGCGCCAGCCGGGTAAACCGCATTAGTGGGTTGCCGTCAGTTTTTTTATTGTTCTGCACAGCTCGCAGACGGAAAGCGCGGCATTTTGCGCCTTTTCCAATATATAGTCCAGCGAAACGTCTTTCAACGGGCCCTCGGTGATATCTTCCGCGGTAATCAATTCAAGGCTTACGGTTTCGAATTCATGCCGCATGACAAGTTCAAGAAAGGGTGTTTTAATACTGGCGATATTGCTGGAGGTGCGCTTTATTTTTCCCACATGTTCGAACATTCCGAACAAAGGGCAGACTTCGCCGGGCGGCAACGGGCAGATATGCCCGTGGGTATGGAACACTTTGTCGCATCCGACGACGATATGCTTGCCGTGATTATTGTTATTCAAATCCTGTTTCCCGAAAAAGCCGCTGAGGCTGAGTTTTTCCGACATGGCAAAATCCTTTTTATGGATAACATATACCATATAATTATACTTTGTCAATATTGATTTGCCATCGCGTTGTTTGCGATATCAAGAGCCAAGCGCGGAGAACAGGGCGGAACGGAAGTTCGAATATAATCGGGCGTCGTAAGCGCAATGGAACGCGCAACGGTTCGCGCAAATGGAAGCGCTGCCGCCGCCGCCGCTACCGCCGAACATGAACCGCGAAGACGCCGCGACGGCAAGCCCGTTGATGGAGTGTATTTTACAATAGCAATGGCCCTGCGATCCGCTTGCCGTTGTCGCCGCGACGCAACCGCTACAGGCCTGAACGCTGGCATAAATGTTGTCGCCGGCCGAACTACTGCAATATCCGCCGACTACGAATGTACTGATTGGGCTGCCGCCCGCGTTGCCGCCGCTACACCCAATGACGGTTAGCTCGTTCACGTTATAAGTTTCGGGGGACGAACTACATGACGACGGGCCGATAGCGCTGCTAACGGGGCACGATATCCGCCCAATCTTGGCGGCGTATTGCGATAACGGAGTGTTGGACGGCACCGATACGCCGCGCGATTCTATCGCCTGGCGGATCTGCTCCTTGCTGTTCATGATGTCCGACAGCTTTTCTGCAACCGTCAACTGGGCCGCGCCCGCAGGCGATGCTAAGCCGATGGCAATTATTGCGAAAATTGTTTTTGGCATACTCTTTCTCTTTTATGCAAGAAACCGCCAAGAAAGGCGGCCAGGGAGTTTGAAAAATCATACATATTGAAATGACCCCGCAGGCTTTTGGGTTGCCCCTGTTATATAGCCGCGGCTCCCCGACCAAGCGGGGCATTTTCGCATAAAAAAAGGGCTTCCGCCCCATATTTCTTTTTTATGCGGATACAATGCGCCAACTATTTCATTCGCACATCGCAATATGTGTGGACTTTTCAAAGGTCCTGAACGCACTTTCCTTGTGAGTTCGCCGCAATTATAAATAATCCGCGCCAAAAAAGCAAGGACATTTGATAAGCCGCGCTTGCAATCCGCGAAAACATGGATTATAATGGGGCCTGTCCCCGAAAGGGGAAGATGACGCTGAATGCGTTGCGCAATAGATTCTTTGGACTGGGGGGCGGTACCCCACAGCTCCACCATTAAAATTATGGGGCTGACATAGATTCGACAGGGATTGAAAGGCAGGGCTTGCGTCGCGGAGTGGTTTCCGGCAGCGGCGCCGAAAGGCGTCGGAACGAAAAACCGACAAAAATGAATGCTAATAACATTCCCGCGAACGACAACGTTCGCCTTGCGATGGCCGCCTAAGGGCGCGGCGCGAACGGCGATTGCCTGACGCGCCAATAGGCTGTTGCGGGGCCCGCCCGAGCCTGGCACCAGAATCGGGCATTTTTTATATATTGCGGCTTGTGATTTGCGAAATTATATGTTAGCATATTTGGCGTAAAAAAGGATGAATTATGCCGGCAAAAAATATGAACGATCTGGTTTCTTTGTGCAAGCGCCGCGGGTTTGTTTTCCCGGGTTCCGAGATTTACGGCGGAATGCAGGGGCTTTACGATTACGGTCCGAACGGCGTCGAATTGATGCGAAATATCCGCGAGGCGTGGTGGCGCGCGATGGTGTATCAAAGAGACGACGTCGACGGGCTCGAGGCCGCGCTGATATCGTCGCGGCTGCTTTGGAAATACTCGGGGCACGAGGCGGGCTTTTCGGATCCGCTGGTCGTGTGCAAGAAATGCGGCAACCGCATGCGCCAGGACAACATGAAAGACCCGACGAAGTGCGAAAAGTGCGGCGCGTCGGACTTGACCGCGCCCAGGGATTATCAGCTGATGATGGCGCTTTCGGTCGGCGCGGTCGCGGAGGGCGAAATAAACGCGTACCTGCGTCCCGAGACGGCGACTACGACTTATACGAATTTCAGGAACGTTTTGGATTCGACATCGCGCAAGCTCCCGTTCGGGCTGGTGCAGATCGGCAAGGCGTTCAGGAACGAAATCGCGCCCAGGAATTTCATCTTCCGCATGCGCGAATTCGAACAGGCCGAATTGCAATATTTTATAAATCCCAAGGAAACCGACGACATGAAGTGCTGGGACGAATGGAAGCAGACGCGCCTTGATTGGTGGGTGAAGGTCCTGGGCATTCCGAAAGAGAACTTCAGGTTCAAGCCGCATGAAAAGCTGGCGCATTACGCCAAGGCCGCGGTCGACATCGAATACAAATTCCCGGACGGCTTCGAAGAGGTCGAGGGGATCCACAACCGCCAGGACTTCGATTTGGGTTCTCATACCAAGGCGCAAAGCGAATTCAAGATAGAGGCCAAGACTTTGGACAACAAGGACAGCACGACCAAATTGAATTACGTCGACGCGCAAACCGGCGAAAGCTTTATTCCGTTCGTTATCGAGGCCGCGATGGGGGTGGGGCGCGCGATGCTGGCGGTGCTGGATCACGCGTATACGGAAGAGGATTTGGGCGAGGGCAATTCGCGTATAGTGCTGAAGATGAAGCCGTTGCTATCGCCGATAAAGGCCGCGATCATACCGCTGGCGCGGAACGTCCCGGAATTGCTGAGCCTGGCGGAAAAAATCGAAAAGGATCTGCGCGAGCTGAACCTCGGAAGGATTGTCATAGAGAACAGCGGGAACATAGGCAAGAACTACCGCCGCCACGACGAGATAGGAACGCCGGTTTGCATAACGGTCGATCATCAGACGCTGGAAGACAACATGGTTACATTGCGCGACAGGGATACTATGAAGCAGACGCGCGTCGCTGTCTCCGAAGTCCCGGCAAAGCTGAAAGAGCTGATAAAATAAAGATAGGGCGAAAGCCTATTTGCTTTTTAGGCCGTCGATGCAGTGTTTTACGGCGCGCTCTTCAAGCTCTTTTACGGTCGAGCCGTCGATGATGTCCCCGGTGCGCAAATCCACATTATCCGCCATGAATTTTGCCAGGCACCTGCAAAGATATTCCGCGTTTGCCTTGTGTTCGGGCGTTTGCAAAGAATCCTTTATGCCGTTGTAGCAGTTGTTGAAATATTCTTCCTGGAAATGGGCCGGAGATTCGGGAACCGCCGGTTCGAAAGCGACGCGCAACCCGACCGCCAGCGCCCCGCCTGCGATGAGTATCGAAAACGAATATAGAAGGTCTTTCCAAAAGCGTCTCTTGATTTTTTGCGTTTTGTTTCTTAATACCTCGATACGGATGCTGGTTATGCAAATGCCAATCCAAATGGCCCCGAATATTAAAATAGACATGGCGGCGCGGGGGCGCTCGGCCAGCGTCAATACCATATCGTATATCTTGAAGAGTATCAGCAGGACGAACGGGAAGATATAGCCTTTTATGATGAACGGCGACAACGCCATGAATACCGCGCATATGATTAACGTCCCGGCGATGATATCTATTGTGGTGTTTCCCGTCTGTATCAATCCGGAGATTATCGTCGCGATGATTCCCCATAACAGAATCCAATACCTGGGGGATTTGTACCATTTGGTCTCGGCGTATTTTTTTACGCTGTCTTCGATGAGCGAGTTGTCGGCCCATATCATATTGAGAAACCAGTTTTTGGATTTGCTTTTCACCGGTGCGGAAACCATTTTCTATCCTTTTAGAATCGATACATAAAGCCCAGCTTTATTATCGGCATGAAGTTTGAGAACTGAAAGTCCCTGATTGCGTCGTTTATCTTGGTCAGGTCCGTGTCCTTGATCCACGCGTCGTTAATCTTTTGTTGCAAGTCTTCGTTGAAGCCGCTCCCGCTCGAACCCCATTGATCCTTTATGGCATTCAGCGCGTCCTTGGCGGCGGTGTCGCCGATAGAATCCGATAACAGGGTTTTCAGCCATTCCGGCGCGTTGTTGTCTGCGCCGAGGCTTTTGTCGCCCAGCCAATATATGATATCCGCGCCAAGTTGGTTGTAATCCCCGTTGTGGATGTCGCCGAGTTCAACCGCCAGCGCGGCCTGTGTCGCGGGAGACAAAACATCGACATTGCCCTTGATGACTTGACCTAGAACCTGCGCCGTCAGGTCGGACACATCCGGCGCGGTCGAGCTGTTCAGATCGAATTTTATCCAGTCCGCGTTGCAACCGGATCCGGAATTATAGCACGCCAGCACCGTAGGCAGTTTCGCGTCGCCGCGGCTGACCGTCGGCGGCGCCGAATAGACAATGCCCATATCCATATAGAACTTTACGCCGAGCATGAAGCCCAGGTCGAAGCCGATTCCCATATACGGCCCGCTGTATCGCCACTTCAAATTGGTCGCGACCTTGGTGTTCTTCGGAATCTTGAGGTCGATCCTTTTCGATGTGGGACTGGTATCGCTTTCGTCCAAATAGAATTTCAGAGGATTCTCGGGCATGCTGGTGGTCAGGTCGAAACTCATGCGCCCCACGTAATAGCCGCCGGTAAGACGCAACCCGCCCAAAAACCAAGTGTCGCCAAACGGATAGAAATCGACCAGCCCGCCGATGTTCCAGTTCTTCAGTCCAATATAGGCGTTCGCGCCCGATAGCTTGACCTCGTTATTGTCGTCGATTTTGAGATCCTCCTTCGCAATTTTCTGTATTTTGTTCAGCTTTATTTTGTAGAACAAAATTTTTCCTTCGGCGTTCAGGTCGTATCCGTCGTGGGCGCTATTTTCGACAAACTTGCCGGTCGCGGCCAGCGGGCTTGGGATTTGGAAGTCCAAACGTCCTCCGACCCGCTTGCCCCAAAAGCCGTCGGATTTTTTATTCACATAGCCGACAAAGCCGTTATAGCCCGTCATCGGCATCATCAGCGGCAGGCCGGCGCCGAATTGCCAGCCCTGCAGGAACGGTTTCTTCGCATGATCGTCTTCTTTGACTTCCTTGGGCGCGGCCTTGTCTTCCGCCGTCGCAATCTCGTCGACGATAGGCTCGGCCTCCAAATCCTTACTGCCGACAAGCAGATCTTCCGGACGTTCGGCGGCGGGGGGGGGCGCCTTTTCCGCGGGCCTGTTGAGGGCATAATCGCCAAGCGACGCCGTTTTGAACGGGAAATCATAGTCGGTCGCGGACACGGTTTCAATAAACGGCTGGGCGGCGAACGCCGACGCCGCTATGGTGGCGCAACCCAAAGCTATGCAAAATTTTTCGATTTTCTTCAAAATCACTTGACTCTCCTTTTGAGCGATGCGATGTAATTATCCCATTAAATATACAACATAATTTTACGATTGTCAAAAGGTGGTTGGCGAATAGCCGGGAAAAATGCCGCAGGCCTTGACAAAACCGCCTTTTTATTCTATAATAAATAGTATGAAAACATCGCCATCGATCTTTACATGGCCGGGAATAGGGAAGCTGCTGCTTATCGGCATGCTGCTCGGCACCGCGTCATTCGGGCTTCAGAAGCTGTTTGCGTTTTTGGACGGCAAGGCCAAGGGGCAGAGGTAGAAATATGACGCTCGGACCCGCTATTTCTTTATGGCCAAGCATAGGTAAGATTTTCTTGCTCTTCTTCGCTTTCATGGTGGTGTGCGAACTGGTGAAGGCGCTGGGTCGGCAGATAGGCGTCAATATTCCAAAGTCGAAATAGTTGCATTTCCTTTCATTATATGATTAAATATGCGAAAATAACGCGAGCATAAGGCAAAAATATGGCGACAAAAAGAACATACCAACCATCGAACAGGCGCAGGGTGAAGACCCACGGCTTCCGCGTCAGAATGTCCACGCGCGGCGGTCGCGCGGTGCTGGGGCGCAGGCGCAAAGTCGGACGCAAGCGCATAGCCGTCAACGCGAAGAACTAAGCCGCATCGCATTTTCATTATCTTTTCTTGGGCGATTTTTTATGATATAATCGGAACGCGAATAAAGGCGTAAAAAATGACAAGACTTAAAACTTTAAAAAAGAAAGCGGACCGGCTGGAAAAATCCGTGGAAGAAAACACGGAGGCGGTTCAGTCCGGCGTCGCGAAAAAAAGCCTGGTTGCAAAAGTAAAAAAAGACGCGGCCGAAGGTAAAAAAATCCAAAGGAAAATCGAGGCGTTTATATTTCGCCCATTTAAACATCACTAGTATCGCTGGCGGCCTAGGCGGCTTTTTGCTTTTCCGCGAAGACCATTACGGCGGGCTTTTTGCCGCCTACAACGTCCGCGTCGATAATTATCTCGGTCAGGTTTTCGATATCCGGCGCGTCGAACATCGGCGCCAGCAGAACTTTTTCCAGGATCGACCGCAGGCCGCGCGCGCCGGTTTTTCTTTGTAGCGCCAGCCGCGCGATTTCATGCAGCGCGTCGTTTCGTATGGTCAGCTTTATCCCTTCCATTTCGAACAGCGCCTGATATTGCTTTACGATGGCGTTCTTCGGCTCGGTCAGAATTTTCAGCAAGGCCTCTTCGTCCAGCGCGTCCAGCCCCGCGATTATGGGCAATCGCCCGACCAGTTCCGGAATAATCCCGAACTTCACCAAGTCTTCGGGCTCCACGTCGTTATAGTCGGCGGACTCCAACCGTTCTTGCTTTGTTTGTACTTTAGCACCAAAGCCTATCGCGGCGCGGCCGTTCTTTCTGCTGGCGATAATTTTTTGCAGGCCGTCGAACGCGCCGCCGCAGATGAATAATATTCCGCTGGTGTCGATTGTGATAGTGCCTTCCTGGGGATGCTTGCGTCCGCCCCTGGGGGATACCTCGGCCGTAGTGCCTTCGATAAGTTTGAGCAGCGCCTGTTGCACGCCCTCGCCGGAAACGTCCCGCGTCAGCGACGGATTTTCGGATTTCCGCGCGATCTTGTCAATCTCGTCGATATAGATGATTCCCTTTTCGGCGCGCTCCTCGTCGAAGCCCGCGTTCTGCACCAGCCGCGTCAGGATATTCTCGACATCCTCGCCCACATAGCCCGCCTCGGTCAGCGTCGTAGCGTCCGCGATCGCGAACGGTACGTTCAAGAGCCGCGCCAATGTCTGCGCGAACAGTGTCTTACCCGTGCCGGTCGGCCCTAGTAGAAGTATGTTCGATTTTTGAATCTCGCAGTCGTTTTTGATACCCGCGCCGTGGCGCTTATAGTGATTGTAAACCGCGACCGACAGCACGCGCTTGGCGTGATCCTGGCCGATGATGTATTCGTTCAGAATGTTGTAGATTTTTTTCGGCGTAGGTAGTCCGGTCGCTTCGCGGAGTGCCAAACTGTTTTTTTCGTCGTTCAGCATGTCGTTGCAAAGCTCGATGCATTCGTCGCAAATGCATACCGACTGGCCGCTGACCAGGCGCTTTACTTCGTGCATCTGCTTTCCGCAAAACGAGCAGAAGTCCTGTACGGGCGCCTCTCCGTTCGCGCTGATTATTTTGTCGTCCGCCATTATTTCTTCTCCAAAACCTCGTCTATCAAACCGAATTCCTTGGCTTCGGCCGCAGACATAAAGTTATCCCGCTCCATCGCGTCGAACAGTTCCTTTTCTTTCTTGCCCGTCGCCCCGGCCAGGAACTTTATCAGATTCTCTTTGTCCTTTTTGATTACGGCGATTTGGATTTCCATATCCGTTACCTGTCCTTTTACGCCGCCCCAAGGCTGGTGGATCATGATGTTCGTGTTGGGCAGGGCGGAGCGCTTGCCCTTTTCGCCCGCCGCCAGCAACACCGAGGCCATGGACGCCACAAGCCCCATGCCTATGGTGGATACCGGCGCCTTGATGTAGCGCATTGTGTCCAGTATGGCGAAGCCCGCGTCGACCGCGCCGCCTGGGGATTGTATATACATCATTATATCGGCGTTGGGATTATCGGATTCCAAGAGTAGCAGTTGGGCGATGATAGTGTTGGCCATGCCGACATCGATTTCGCCGGACAGCATTATTATACGGTCGCGGAGCAGGCGCGAATAGATATCGAACGAGCGCTCGCCCTTTGGGGTTTCCTCTATGACCATTGGTATCAGCGACATATTGTTTCCTTTGCTTGGTTGTTTTCGGCAATTATACCACAAAAAAAACAGTATTCAAGAAAACCGCTTAAATGTCCTTGCCTTTTTTGCGCGCATTATTTATAATGTCCAGTGAACCCACAAGAATAGCTTTTTGGGCAAAGCCGGGGATTGCATAGTATGGGAAAGAGAATGCTCGAGGCAATATCTGCAACGATAATTATCGGCCTGGCGTTTGGCGCGGGCGCGGCCGAGCTGACGGTCGCGGAGAAGCTGGAAGACATCATGAACAGCAAGGAGCAGATCCGCCGGTCGATAGAGGCGCGGGGCATATCGATTCCGTCTAATACTCCGTTGTCGCAATATTCTGCGAAAATCGACCAAATAGCATGCGATGCGGGCGGTTTTGCCGCCACGATGTGCGCGACGCTCGGCTCGGTAAATCCGACCGGCGGGACCTTTTTTTCGATTCATCCGTTCGACAGTGTCATGACATGCCGGTATACGGCGCCGAATAAGACGGTTTCAGGTTGCGCGTCCGTCGCGGCGAACACAGTCGCGTATGACGGAACCTCTTGGCCCGCTATCACTTGGTCGGCGCAGGCGAACGCGGGATATTACATACAGAACAATAACACCGCGAATCCGACGTGCGCGTCGTGCGCGGGCGCGTGCACAACGTCGCAAAGCTGTACTCCCGGCGGATGTACGGTTGCGAATGGAACATGCGTCTTTACGAACGTGGGCACTCAAACGCGAAGCGCCGATTGCGCGAATGCGGCGGGCAATACCGATACGTCCGCGACTTGCGCGGCATGGGGCGCGTGCAGCGCTGGAACTACGAAAACCGTGAGTTGCGACAACGGATATGCGCCGCAGAATCAGGGTACGGCCAGCGCGTCGTGCGTCGGCGGTTCGACATATAGCGCCGACTTTTGTCAAAATACCGTCGGTTCCTCGACGGCCCTGTCTATAAACGCCAACTTGTCCGCCGTATGTTCCGCGCTTAGCGCGACTGCCAAGTTCCCGTATGCCAACTGCGGCAATTATACTCAGACTGGGGCCAGCTATATATGGGAGGGAACATTATGTCCGTTGGTATCAAGCACGGCTACGATATACGGCAACGCTAGATGTTCGACGCAATATGATCGCAATCATGGTAGTACTCAGAGTTTGTATGATTCTTACGATAACAACACGGGTTTTTGCTATCGGTCGCAAAGTTCCGAGCCGTCGAACGATCCCGGCGTGGGTCAATATTGCTGGTGTCAGATGTGCACCAGCAGCGCTAAGACATCGTGCAGCGGCTGGGCGTTCCAGCGCGCCGCCGACTCGGCGTCGACTTGCGCCATAAATTGCGCGGGCTACTGCAGTACCTACGTCGGTAGCACCAGCACGAACTCCCGGGCCTGGCGGTCCGCGCTCTGCGCCGCGTTATAACGACCGCCGATGATTATGTCTTACTGCGCGAATGTGCTATAATGCGCCATGGCACTTGCGTATTTTATGGCGCTTTTATCTCCGTTCGCGTACTCGATATCGACGATCGCGGATTCATACCTGACGAACAAAGGCTTCCGGTCCACCGCCGCGATAGTGTTTTACAGCGTGCCGGTCAATCTGCTGTTGTTGCCGTTGATGTTCTTTTTCGCGCCGGTCGGAATGCCGCCAGCTGGCGCGTGGCCGTCGCTGTTGTTGATAGGCTTTGTCGGCGCGGCGTATTTTTTTCCGTATTTTGCGGCCTTGAGAAAGCTGGACATATCGATAATCAACAGCCTTTTCGCGGTGGGCAAGATCATAGTCCCGCTGTTCGCCTACTTTTATATAGGCGAGCGCCTTTCGCCGGTGCAGTACGTCGGATTTCTTCTGATCATATCGGCCAGCGTCGCGCTCTGCTTTGATCGTAAGAAACTCACGATTAACCCGGCGCTTTGGCTGATGTTTTTGTGCTCGGCGTCGTTCGCGTTCGTGGACGTTCTGCAAAAGGACGTCGTGGAGAATACGAACTGGGCTACGCTGGCGTTTTGGGTGGTGGCGCTGGAAAACGCGTGGGCCATGCTGTTGTTGTTGCACGGGCGGTCGCGTCGGCGGATAGTCGCGTCGGCGCCGCGCTTTCTGAAAAATCTGCCCGTGATAGCGCTTACTTGCGTCCTTACTTTCGCGGGCGTCGTGATGCAGGATTTCTCGATATCGGTCTTCCCGGTCACGGTGGACGAGGCGATGCATTCGACCCAGCCGTTTTGGACGCTGCTATTCGGCGTAATACTCTTCCGGGTCTTCAAGAAAAAGTTCAAAGAGAAAACGGACGTCGGCTCGGTCGTCAAGAAAGCCGTCTGCTTTGCGGTTATGCTGATCGGAATAATTATGACTACGGTTTAGGGAATTATGCCGCGTTGCGGCATTTGGCGATCATGGCGTCCAGCGTCTTGCGTTCGAACAGCATGCCGTTCAATGCGGACAGCGCATTGGGATTCTTGTTGTAAAATTCGTAAACCTCGTCGGGATTTTGATAGCGCGACGCCTCGGTCCATATCGCGGACTGCAATTCCTCGCGCATTACCTCGACGCCGTTCGCGCGTCCCCATTCGGCCAAAATCAGCCCCAGCTTCACCCGCCGCTCGGCGTCCTTGCGCGCCTTTTTCTCATCGCCGGATTTATCGTCCGCCGCTTTTATCTCGGCCAAAACCAGCGATTCGGGAACGCTCATCTTCACCTTGTCCGCCAGCGCGTCCAACAGTTCGTCCCGCTTCTGCGCCTTCGCCGCTTCCGCGTTTTGATCCGTAAGCAGCTTGGCGACATGCTCGCGAAGTTTTTCCATGGATTCCATGCCGGTCGTCTTCGCGAATTCGTCGTTAAGATCGGGCAACGCCGCATGCCGCGCCTCGTTCACGCGCACCGCAAAGCGCGCCTGCCGCCCGGCCAGCTGGATCGCGTGATAATCTTTGGGAAACATAACGTTCACATCGAATTCGTCGCCCGCGGCATGCCCGATTATCTGATCTTCGAATCCCGGGATGAACGAGCCCGAGCCGAGCGTCAGGTTTTGGTTCTTCGCCGCGCCGCCCTCGAACTCCGCGCCGTCGATATATCCGGTGAAGTCGATTACCGCCAAATCGCCCTTGGCCAATTTGTATCCGGCAACGGTCTTTTGAAATTCCGAGCGGTTCTTCCTGATGTTCTCGATTGCCGAATCGACGTCCGCGTCCGCCACTGGCTTCGCCTTGCCCGAGAGGGTTATTTTTTCCAAATCTATGGACGGCAGTTCGGGCAGAATATCGAATTCCAAAGAATATTCGGCGTCCTGGTCCGGCGCGAATTTATCCAAATTCGCATGCGGCGCGGCGGCCAGGCGAATCTTTTTTTCGCGGGCGAACGCGGACAAATCCGCATTCATCAAATCGTTGACGGCGTCTTCGGCGGCCGCGTCTCCATAGCGCTGTCGCAGAACGTTCAGCGGAATATGGCCGGGCCGAAAGCCCGCGATCTTCGCCTTTTCGCCGTATTTCGCCAGGATTTCATCGGACTTTTTCGCGATTTCACCGACGGGCAGAACCCCGGAGATGCTATAGTGAAGCTCTTTCAGTCGGTCTTTTTTTATCATAAAGATTATCTCTTGCTGAATTGCGTCGATTTGCGCGCCTTGTGGTGGCCGAAGTGCTTGCGCTCCACGACCCTCGCGTCGCGCGTCAGGAATCCCGCCTTTTTAAGTGCCGGGCGTAGCGACGAATCCGCCAGCTGCAAGGCCTTGGAGATGCCGTGCTTTACGGCGCCCGCCTGGCCGGAGAGGCCGCCGCCCGAAACGTTCGCGCGCACGTCGTAGCGCGCCGGGACGTTCGCGACGGAAAAGGGACGCTCGACTATCAGTTGCAAAACGCGGCGGCGGAAATACTCGTTCATCGAATGCCCGTTGACGGTTATGCGGCCGTTCCCCGGCGCCAAATAAACGCGCGCTATGCTGTCCTTGCGCTTGCCGGTCGCATAGGTCGTGTTTTGAAGTTTCAAATCGGCCGCGGGCTTTTTTTCAGCCGCGGGTTTTTTCGTTGCCGCTTCCGGCACCGCTTCCGCCTTGGGCGCTGGTTTTGCCGCCGCCTTTGGCGCGACTTTCGGCGCCGCCTCTTTCGGGGCGACCTTCGCCGTCGTCCTGGCCGCCGGTTTTTTTTCAACTACGGTTTTTTCAGCCGTCGGCTTTTTCGCCGCCACCTTGGTCTTTTTTATCGTTTCTGCCATATCGGTCCCCGTTTCTTGGCCGCCGTTTTTCGGCGCCGCCTAGTTAGTTCTTTTTATTCTTTCTGTTCATCGATCCGAAGTCTATCGCCGTCGGCTTTTGTCCCGCGTGCTTGTGCTCGGGCCCGGCGTAGACATGCAGCCGCGCCATCTGCCTTTCGACCATCGCGACGTGCTTTCTGTGCGCCAGCATGCGCCGAACCGCATTCTCGATCAGCCTGGCGGGTTTTTCCTGACGCAACTTGCCCATGGTGCGCTCGCGTATTCCGCCCAGCCAGCCGGTATACCAAAACAATTTGGTCTTGTCGGCCTTGCGCCCGGTCAGCGCGACCTTGTCCGCGTTGATTATGACGACGTTGTCGCCCATGTCCATGTTCGGCGTGAAAGTCGCCTTGTTCTTGCCGCGGAGCAACACGGCCGCATAGGCCGCCAGCCGCCCCAGCACTATGTCCGACGCGTCGATCAGATACCAGTCGGTTTTGATTTCGCCTTTCTTCAGCGACTTGGTCGTTTTGTTGATGTTCATCTTGTCCTCGTGATTTTCGCCGCATTATATCAGCTTATCCATAAAAGTCAATACGGTACGCAGGTACCGTACGCCGACTACTCCCCGCATTCTTTAAATTTTCATAATTTCACTTGATTTCGACGTAAAATATGCCATAATGCCACAGCTTTGCGGGGCGCGACGCAACTAGCGATTTAGATTAACCGCGCAAGACCCGGGAATATGATCCCGCGGCTAACTTTGTGAAATTGATTTCCCATGAAAGATTTATCCAAAGACCTGTTCAACCCCATAGCCAACGAGGACTTCGGCCAACTGTTCAGCGCCGAATACGGCAGACAAGAAACCCTGCAAGGCTACGCCACCAAAGGCACCGTCAAAGACATAGTGGCGGACTTCGTCCTTGTGGACGTCGGCCTGAAATCCGAGGGCCGCGTGCCGCTGAAGGAATTCGGCGCGTCCGTCCCCAAAGTCGGCGACATCATAGATATTTTCGTCGAGCGCTACGAATCGCGCGACGGCACCGCGGTGCTGTCGTACATCAAGGCCCGCGCCGAGAAAGCCTGGAAAGAGCTTGAGCACATGGTCGCCGAGGGTGTCGACCCGACCGGCACTATTATCGAGGCCGTGCGCGGCGGCTATACGGTCGACATCAACGGTGTCTTCGCGTTCATGCCGTCCAGTCAGGCCGACGTCAGGCTTATCCGCGATCCGCGGTCGCTGATCGGCACGACGGACAAATTCCGCATTCTCAAAATGGACGCGCTGAGGACAAACGCCATAGTGTCGCGCCGCGTGATACAGCAGGATTCCATAGCCGAACAGCAGGCCGAGGCCATCAAGAACCTGTCGCTCGGCAGCGTGACCGAGGGAACGGTCAAGAACATTACGGACTACGGCGTGTTCGTGGATTTGGGCGGGATAGACGGCCTGTTGCACGTGACGGACATGTCGTGGCGGCGCGTGGGCCATCCGCGCGAAATCGTCCGCGTCGGGCAGAAAGTGAACGTCAAGATAATACAATTCGATCCCGAATCGCACAGAATCTCGCTCGGCATGAAACAGCTCGAGGAGGATCCGTGGGACAACGCGTCTCGCGCTTTCTCGGTGGGCGACATAGTCCAGGGCAAGGTTACGTCTCTGACGGAATACGGCGCGTTTGTGGACATGGGCAACGGGATAGAGGGCCTGGTGCACAACTCGGAATTGTCGTGGACGAATAAAAATCCCAATTCTGCCAAGATACTTGCGGTCGGGCAGGAAGTGTCGGTCGTGGTGCTGGGCATCGACGGGGACAAGCGCAGAATCTCGCTCGGCTACAAGCAGGCCCAGCCGAATCCGTGGAAGGCCTTCGCCGAAAACAACAGCGCGGGCGACGTCATAACCGGCAAGATAAAGAACGTAACGGAATTCGGACTGTTCGTGGAATTGACGCCGGAATTGGACGGCATGGTGTACATCTCGGACATCTCGTGGGACAAACTGGACGAGGAAGAGCTGAAAAAATTCGCCAAGGGAGTTGAGGTTACGGCGAAGATATTGTCGATCGACCTCGAGAAAGAGCGCATAATGCTGGGGATAAAGCAGCTTACGGCGGGCGCGAACGACGGCAAGGCCGCCATTAAGAAAGGCGCGGTTATTTCCGGCACGATTTCCGAAATCACTCCCGACGAGATATTCATAGACCTGGGCGGCGGGCTTCGCGGCGTGGTGCGCAGAACGGACCTGTCGATGGACAAGGACGAGCAGAACACCGCCAAGAAGAAAGTCGGCGAAATGATAGAGGCGTCGGTCGTGTCGGTTGAGGACGACGTGGTGAAGCTGTCGGTTCGCGCATTGCAGGCGGCGCTGGAAAGGAAGGCGGTCCAGGAATATTCCAGGTCGGAAGACTCGGGCGCGGTCCTTGGCGACATCCTCGGCGCGGCGATCGAAAAGGCGAAGAAATAATTTTTTACGACCGGTGTTCGGCTCTTTGTCGGGCACCGGCCCGGTCATTTGCACTTTGCGAAATGATAATGTATAATCCGGCATACATGAAAAAAGCGATTAAATCATTGCTGATTTGCGGCTACCTGGTTTTGGCCGGTTGCGGCGGCGGCGACAAGATTGTCGAAAGGCGTCCGCTCGCAGACATGTACGCCGAGGCCTATAAAAAGATAGACGCCAAGAATTACGATGGCGCCGCGGAAATATTTTTGGATATAGAAACCGGCTATCCGGCCGACGTTTGGGCGGCGGACGCGCTGGTGATGGCGGCGTACGTTCAGTATCAGAGCGGAAAATTCGCGGACGCCTTGACGACGGTCGACCGTTTTATGAGGTTTCATCCGGGGCATGCGGACGCGGCCTATATGATGTACCTGCGCGGCATGTGCTTTTACAGGCAGG
>Ga0268262_10001188_pt1 | contig 32995 bp, 27 predicted proteins | sample TergutNc150P3_FD_190354 | JGI IMG/M metagenome (GOLD analysis project Ga0268262, IMG submission 190354) | Nasutitermes corniger P3 segment gut microbial community from laboratory colony in Florida, USA - Nc150 P3 (SPAdes) (version 2) | ecosystem: Host-associated > Arthropoda: Insects >... | reverse complement strand
AAATACCAAAAGATAAGGACGGTTTCTTCAAATACCTCAATGCTTCAATTAACAGAGAAAAAGCGGGCTTCTATCGTGAATATAATGAAAATGATACTATAAAAATCCCAAAAGATAAGAAACGAAAATTAAGGGAAGTAGAAGATTTTATCAGAATGAAGGAAAGCCAGCTTGGAAGAAAACTAACCTCTGAAGAACAAATACAAAGTATATCTAAATGGTTTAAGAAAAAGGAATATGTTGATTTATTGAATTTGATAAATGTAGGCAGTATTTCATACACTAGCAATGATGGAAATAATGAAATAGATGTCCTTAATTATGCTGATTCTTTTTCAGATAACCCTCTTGATGAATACATTAACAAAACTGATATGGTAACTGTTTTGGAAGCGGTAAAATCTTTATTGGATAAAAAACAAGAAAGAAGTAGAGATTGTTATAGGGCGCTTTTTACACAGTATTGTATCAAAAACTACAAAGATTTTGAAAAACTTTACCCTGTTCTTGACAGCAAAATATTGGAAATCTGGCAAAAAGATGTGACCCCTCCCAAACTTTACGAAATATATCAGATGTACCATCCAAACGCTAATAAATCCAGTGCCGAAGCTATGGCATCAACAAATCTTCGTGAATTTCTCAGTGATATTGAAACCTGCATAAAAGAAAAAAAATCCATAATTTTTCCAAAAAAACCTTAAGTTTTTTCAATTTCAGGCATTATTTATATTAAAAGGCAAAACTGAGTAAGGGAGACCTGTATGGAAACGGTTATAACGGTCGCTATATGTTTGTTAATTGGGTTTTTTAGTGACATTATGGCACATAACGGACAGAATGTAACAAATGCTGTTCAGGCTTCCGTACGTATATCCTCTACCCCTGCGCTTAAAAATAATTCTGAACATTCAAACATTGACGATACGCTTTTTTTAGTAGCAGAACACTTGAATAAAATTGATGTGAATAACGATGGGAAACATAACTGTATAGATGCCGCAGTTTTATTCTACCAGTATTATCCTGACAAAAGTAAAGTTTGCATTGAGTATAATAGAAATCCTAATACGGGAATGAATCACTTGTTTAACTGTGTTTATACTGATGGAGTATGGAAAGCAATAGAACCGCAAGCTTATGCTAGCAATCACTCAAATTATTTAATGCGAGCTGTATGGGGGAACCAATATGAAGCTTCATACAATCGTGATATAACATCAGAATATATAAAGTATGTCACGAAATAAACAAGTAGTGTTCTTAACGATTAGGATTGATGCTTGGACTCATGGGGGAACGATGAAACCTCTTTTGATCTCAATATTACTCTTCTTTTCCGTAATGGTTTTATTTCCACAAAGTAAAATGACCTTCGATAATGCAATCAATGCCTTTTCAATAGAGCTACAGGCTATTCTCCCAAATAACAGTAGGATAGCGGTAATATCATTTAGTTCTTATAAGCATGATTTGACGTTTTATTTTATTGATAGAATGGTAGATAAAATATCAGGTAATAAGATTAAAAATGTTAGAGTTTATGAACGAAAAGACATTGAAATTCTACAGAAAGAATTAAATTTTTCCCTAACCGGAGCTATCAGTGACGAAACAGCGCAAATGATAGGTCATTTTGTTGGTGCGGATAAGCTTGTTTATGGGTCAATGATAAGAATAAACAATGATGAGTATATGATGACCATAAAAGCTACTGTTACTGAAACAGCAGAAATTTTATTATCAAGAACCTTTGATTTACGTTTAGATTCCCGGCTAAGAGGGCTTTTGGGAATTGTCAAAAAAGAACCTGGGGATGAAGTCTATTATAGGATTGTAGGTGCTTCCGTAGGTACATCATTTGCAGAACCTTGGGTTATCGGTACAATTCACGGTACTATTGCTCCCTTCCGCTATTCTTTTCTTGAAATCGGTTTGGATGTTGGCTTGGTAAGCGGGATTCCTGATGTTGTTGAATATTACTCTTTGTATCCCTTTGGTCATTATGCACTTTTCATTCCGTTTAGCATAGGCGGTGGCTATTTTGGTGCTGGTGTCGGATATATGTTTGGTGAAAGAACATATCAGGATTTAAAAGATTCCATCAGTATTATCGCTGCTGATTTTATTTTAGGCTTGAATATTCTCAACTTTCTTGATATTTCCTACACATTGCGGACTAACTTTAAAAGTATAAGTAATAAATTCTCTCTTGGCCTTACCTATCGCTTTAATTAAGGGGTGTATTTAAAAGATGCATAGAAAGATCAGATGGGCGGTACTAATCTTAATTTCTCTATTCAGTACAGCTTGTACTCTTGAAGGTAATATGGGTAGTGAAAAAAGCTATACCATTACTTTTGATAAAAACGGAGGAAATGGCGATTCTCCTCGTTCACAAGTAGTAAAATCAAGTAGTAGTATAAAGCTTCCCAGTGGTGATGGTTTATCAAAAAGTGGTTTCACTTTCGGTTGCTGGAATACCGAGTCTTCAGGAAATGGTAGAGATTATAACACCGGTTCTTTCTATACACCAACAGGTAATATCACCTTATATGCCAAATGGATTCCTTTAGCTGCTCCTACATACACAATTAACTTTGATGCTAATGGCGCAAGTGGTGTAGCACCCGCTACTATATCTGCAAAATCAGGTTCCAGTATAACACTTCCTGGACAAGGCGGACTTTCAAAGAGTGGTCATTCTTTTGGTGGGTGGAATACCAATGCTACTGGCACTGGTTCTACATATAAAACTGGTAGTACTTATACAGTTACAAAAGATATTACTTTATACGCTAAGTGGATTGAAGATGATGGTATAGTAACAACAAATCCAACTGTTGCCACTTATGTTATAAGATTTAATACAAATGGTGGTATTGGGTCTGCGCCATCAACTCTAGTAGTGAAAGCTGGTTCGTCAATAACAATCCCTAGTGATAGTGAAATATTCAGAATTGGTTACAGTTTTGTGGGGTGGAACACAAATTCTTCTGGAACTGGGGCAAATTATATTTCAGGTACTTTATTTACACCATCTAGCGATACTATGTTTTATGCAAAATGGGAAAGTAATGCTACTTATACTGTAAACTTTGACATTAATGGAGGGAAAGGAACAGTACCAGACGCACAGACAATAAAGGTGGGTTCGTCTATAACACTTCCTAGTGATAGTGATTTAACTAAAAATGGATATACCTTCGTTGGTTGGAATACAAAAACTGATGGCAGTGGAATTAATTATTCTTCTGGCTCGAATTTTACTGTAACTGGAAATATTACTTTATATGCTAACTGGAGTCTTGCGGAAGGGAATGGCACTTTACGGCTTGTTAATCCTGGTGGTTATGGAATCATACAAATTTATATTTTTATTTGGGATTCATCAGAGTTAGCTTTATCTGACGAAAAAAGAATTTATGGTTACTCCGAGTATCGTGAATATACTTTACCATCCGGGTACTATAAAATTGTATTAAATGATGATTACGGTGGTACTTACTATTCTAGAAAAAATATGACATCTCAGAAAGTGACTATCATAGCTGGGACGACAAAGGTTATTCAATATGACACAAACACAGGTAAATACCTTTATCCTTAATACATGATAGGTGGCAGTCTTCGATTATTTAATTTGTTGACAATGGTCCGGGTTCCCCCATCTGTTTTGGACAGCTCCGTGCTTCCCTCTTTACTGATGGGTTACTTATTATTGCTGTGAAAAGTAAGTGCTGTTGCCTTTAGTGGTTCCTCATACAGCCGGTATTGGCGGGTTTTTTCGATCCACTCCACTTCATTTTTCCTGAAATATTTTCGAAGCTCTGTTTCTTCCGTCTCTTCCCGCTTAATATAATCAAGTATCAGAGGATCCCCCGCCAAAAGTTCTATCGCTGTTTTATCGTTTCCGGCCTCGTATTTTCCGGGCCTGAAAGAGAACCCTTCGCAGTTTTCCCTAATAAACCGGATTATTCGCAGGGCATGCAAGAGGGCATGATAGCCCGCATTGGGATTCCTGAGTATAAGCTGAAAGCCAAAGCAGCACTCGTTCTTGTACTTGCCATAGATGGGAATGAAACGGTGCCAGCGCAGGGCGGCGTTGGAATCATAGAGCGGATGCCTGGGATCATTCCAGCTTTCATAACCTGCCTTTTGGTTGTAGCCTGTTAAGCTTTCCTCCATCCAGGGCGCTCCGAATACTTCAAAAGGCCTGGTGGTTCCCCGGCCCTCGCTCACATTGGTTCCTTCCCAGAGGCACTGGCCTGAATAAAAAGCCGCCGTGAAAAAACCCGGAAAACCGGGTGAGGGAGCTATTGTCCAGGGAAAGCAGCGAAGACCCGCCTTCCAGGAAACAATATAAAGGGGGAAATCCGCTTCAATCTCAGCGTGAAAATAACCGGCCATCTCCCCGATGGTAAGTCCGTGGCGGTGAGGAATACCCTCAATGCCGATAAAGGATTCGTATTCCGGCTTTAGCGGAGAGCCTTCTACCCAGGGACCAGCGGGGTTTTCGCGGTCAACAACCCACACCGGAAGGGGGATGTTTTCTTTTTTAAGGGTTTTGAACAAGTTCCGCAATGTGGAAAGGAAGGTGTAATACCTGACCCCGACGTCTTGCAGCTCTATCACCAGGGTGTCAAGGTCTATGAGCTTCTTTGGATCAGCGACCAGGGAAGATTCCTGAGAGCCGTAGAGCGAAACAAATTCGCAGTTCTTAAATCCCAGATCTTTGTAAGGGCCGGCGTCGTCCAATTTTACTTGATCCTGGAGCTCCCCAAAGAGGCCGTGTTCGGGCGTAAAGACCCTTTTGAGCACACCCCTTTTATATAAGGTTTCAAAAAGGTACTCATCTGTTTCCATATGCCAGGCGACATGGTTGCATAAAAGCCCCAACCGCCCGCTTTGCAGAACTGCCGCCGGATCTTCCCACAGGGGAACAGAACTAAAAGTAACCGCTTTGTTATTAGGTGTTTTTGAAGTCATAATGGTATTTTATAGTATCATGTAATTATTTTATGGAACATTGTGAAACGCCTAAAAATTTTCATTCCCCAGGAACCGTAGATTTCCAGGTTGCGTCCCGATGTCCACATAAAGTAAGTATGGAAAATACGTTTACGGAACATATTTTCCATCATCTCAAAAAACAGAACGGAGCCGAGCCCAATTCCCTGCAGCTCAGGCCTTACCCCAAAGGGGCCGAAACGTTCATCTGTTCCGTCCATAGCTCGCATGACAAAACCGGCGGCCTCGCCGTTTTTTTCCAGCGCGATTATCAGGGTTTCTTCCGCCCGGCCTAGAAGTATGGAAGAGCGGACGGCCGGAAGCCAGTAAGGAAAATATTTTTCCATAAACCTAACCAGGGCTAATGTATCTTCCTTAGCGAAAGGTTTAAAGATAAAGCCCTGTGCTTCGAGGTTCTTCTTTTTTTCAGCGTATTTAGGAGGGACTTTAAATCCCCATAGATCCATTTGCATAGAACAGGATTCGCCGGAATCCGTGTAGCCCCTATTGCTAAAAAATGTAACGCCAGTTGAATAACATTCCTTGTCAATTCCCGGACATATATAAGCTGATCCGTAAGGCCCTACATCCAGTCTGGCTGTTCCCTTTTCTTTTAGCAATTTTTCAACGGCATCAAGCAGGGCCGAACCAATCCCCTGACCGCGGCGGGAGGGGTGCACTCCCATTGCCGCAATCCAGCCTTGCTCGCTTTCCATGCCTTTTATTTCATCATAAACCTTGCGCTTTATTCCGTAGACAAAACCCAGAATTATGCCGTTTTCTTCAGCCAAAAGATAAAGGGAAGGATCGAAGTTTTCATCGCACAAAACGCGGCGGTAAAAATTGTCTATGTCCAGTTGATCCCGTTCAAGGCAAAGGTTCCATAGACAGAGGGCTTCCGCCGCGTCTTGTCCGTTAAGCGCACGTATTAAAATTCAGCGCCCCTTATCTGCTGGCTTTTGCAGCGTAGGCAGCGGCGCCTTCATCAATGATCTGCTGGAGACCTCTTCCCTTCAGGGCCTGGTACTGGCGGTTAAATTCATCAATGTCTATCTGACCCGCGATAAAGCGATCCCTTAACACGGTAACTCCGTTTGAAATCACTTCCGAACTGTAACGGGTATAAGCTTCCGTTGTCAGGGTTTCGGGGAGGCTGAAGTAGTGTCCCTTGTTTACGACGAATAGGCCGTCGTAAAAAGACTTCACCTGATCTTCCAACTGGTCATAATTCAGCCCCTTGTTCAGGCATTGCATATAGGCGTCTTCAGTCCAAACGCCCACGAAGGGACCGTATTGCAGACCGGCGGTACGGTAAGAAACAAAACTGTTGGTAAGTAATTCCGGCTTAAGAATGGGTTTGCCGTTCACGTAATCAAAGGTTTTTCCCTCCACTCCGTAGCTGAAAAGCTCTATGCCTTTATCGCCGTAAAGCCAGTTAAATACTTCCATTATCCGCTGGGCTTTTCCCGCCTTTTCCGCCGCGGTGGTGATGCAGAGGCTGGTCTGCCGCCAATCCCTGGGCTGGATGTACTGATCCCCATAAGGGCCGACAGGAGGCGGCAGGGTTCTCCAGAAGGCGGCCTGATCCCCGGCTCCCCGGTTGGTAGTGGTGGAGATACTGGCCCTTTCCGCCCAGGTCATTGTAGAACCTACAAGCCCGCTGTCCATAGCGGTGAAAAGTTCGTTCTGGGAACGGCTTGAGAATTCACGATCCAGTATTCCTTCCTTGTAGAGATCCGCCGCGGCTTTCAGGAATTCAACATAGCGCGGATGATCGTAGACAGGGATGTATTTGCCGTTATACACGCAGAACTGAGCGTCAGGAGTACATTGTATGCCGAAGGCCCACATAAGGGGGGCGGCGACGCGCGATCCCGACCTGTCAAAAGCCAGGGGAATTACAGGGGTTCTGTTGCCTTTTACGTCATTGTCCCTGAAAGCGCGCCATACCGTAAGCCACTCATTCCATGTTGAAGGTTCTTTAAGGCCAAGCTTATCAAGCCAGTCCTTGCGGATCATCCACGAATAAGATCCCTCAATATCAACTATGCCGGTGATGGTATAGATATGACCGTCCACCTGCCTCCAGCTTGCCATTCTGGAAGGGCCTACAGCTTTGAGTACATTCTGCCCGTATTTCTCCAGCAGATCATCCAAAATTATGACGGCCCCTTCATCATGAAGGCTTACCGCCCCCGCAATGCCGCCCGGATAAAGAACGTCCGGCAGTTCTCCGCTTGCCATAAGAACCGCCAACTGGGTGGAGTAATCCGTGGCCTGACGCCAATCAAAGGAAAATGTAACGCCAAGTTTTTCTTCTATGGCTTTAAAAATAACGCTGTCTTCCGCCGGGATGGGGTAGGGCGCCCAATGGGTCGCTACCACAGAGACGGTCATCGGCCCCTGTTGGGTAACGGGTTCCGCCTTCTTGCTGCAGCCCGCAGCCAACACGGCAGCCAATAGCGCCGCGAGTAACACATGGATTTTTTTCATATAATCTGCCTCCTATAAAAATATGTTCCGCCACGCGAAACAATTAACGCACAAAACTTGTAGTCTGTAGCATCTAATTCTTTGCATCTTTCCCATAACAATTCTTAATAATTTTTACCACGAACCACCACGAACCATCACGAACATCAACAAGATATGTGGTAAAAGTTTGTGTTGGTTAGTGTGGTTAGTGGTAAATTCTTTGTAAACATTTAGATATTCCATAGTACTAGATTCTCACCCCTTTACCGCGCCCAGCATGATGCCCGATACAAAGTAACGCTGTACAAAGGGATAAAAAATAATCATGGGTACCATGGATACCACCAGAGAAGCGTTCCGCACCTGCGGCCCCAGTTCCGCTACCCCGCTGAAATTTGTTGAGGACGCCGCTGAAAGCCCGTAGAGGGACTGTTCGGAATTGAGAACAAGTTCCTTTAACACAAGCTGGAGGGTGTACTTCTCTCTGCTGGCCAGGAAGATAAGAGGCCCAAGATAATCGTTCCAGTGCCCTACGATGACCCAAAGGGCAATGGTGGCAAGAACAGGTTTGGAAAGGGGAATGATTATTCTGAAAAGAATACTGTAATCATTGGCCCCGTCTATCCTTGCGGATTCCACCATGGAAATCGGAATGGACTGGAAATAACTTCTTGCTATTACAACATAATAGCCGGTCATCAGTCCGTTGACGATAAGCGCCCATAGACTGTTCTGAAGCCCCAAAGCCCTGATGGTCATGAAGGTAGGTATAATCCCGCCGCTGAACCACATGGTGATGATGATCAGGGCGATGTAAACTTTTTTGCCGTAAAAGTCAGCGAAGGCCAAAGGATAGGCCGCTATGGAGATCATCAGCAGGGAACAGGCGCAGCCGACAAAAGCCACGAAAACGGTATTCATGATGGAGCGCCAGAGCTGGGTATTGGCGATTATCTTGCTGTAAGGCGAGGTGGTAAAATCCTTGGGGAAAAAAGTAACGTCCCCGCGGAGTACGGGAATATCGCTGCTTAGGGAAATCGCGACCATATTAAGCAGGGGATACAGGAAACAAATTAACAGGATGAACATTATACAGTAGTTTATTACGGAAAAAGCCTTTTCGCCTGAAGTGGCGCGTATGGTATAACCTTTATTTTTCATTGTGTGTTCCTTTTTAAAACAGAGATGTTTCTGTTACTTTTTTGCTTAAACGGTTCGCGCCGTACACCAGCAGGATACTGAAAATCGAATTGACCAATCCGGCGGCTGTGGCGAAACTGTAATTTCTCCGTACCATTCCGACTTTGTATATAAAAGTAGGAAGCATTTCGGAGGCGCTCAAATTCAGACTGTTCTGTAACAGGTAAACCTTCTCAAAATTTACGCCCAGGATATTCCCTATCCGCATAATAAAGAGAATTATGAAAGTAGGCACCAAGCCGGGCAAGGTAACGTGGAGGGTTTGCTTCCAGCGCCCCGCGCCGTCGATCATGGCGGCCTCGTAAAGGGTTCCGTCAATTGAGGACAGCGCCGCGATGTAAATTACCGCGTCCCAGCCTACGCTTGCCCAGAATCCTGAGATGACGTTTATAGGGACGAAGTATTTCGGGATGCTGAGGTAATCAATGGGCGGCTTTCCCAATGCCCTGGATAACGCTCCCAGAACACCTATGCTGGGAGACGTAAAAGTAGTGATAAAGGAGACTATGACCACCGTGGAAATAAAGTGGGGAAGGTAGGAAATGGTCTGGGTAACCAGCTTAAACTTCTTCCAGCGTATTTCATTCAGGAGCAGGGCAAAGATCATGGGCGCCGGGGCCAAAAGCAGCATGGCGCTTAAATTGAGGGTCAGGGTGTTCCTGATGTAGTGAAGCCACTCCGAGTTGGAAAAAAGTTCCTGGTAATACCGCAGGCCGACCCACTTGGAGCCTTCAAAGCCCAAAAGCAGCTTGTAATCGTAAAAAGAGATACGGAAAAACCAAAGCGGCATATATCTGAGTAAAATGAGATAAACCACCACAGGCAGAACCATCAGGTAGATGTACCGGTTCCACCACATATTTCTTAATGTTTTTTCGCGTTTTGTGACTGCCGTTTTATTTAGCGTTTTATTATTCATCGGTGAAACTCCTAATAAAGCAGGTAAGGCCGACGCTTTTCTGTAAACTCGCGCGCGCCTTTTTTACATAGTTCCAGGTATTCATCCGCGGAACCCTTCCGCAAGATGTCCGTTCCCGCCAAAAGATCTATTGAGTAGTGCCCGTCCGGCCACTGCCGCCAGCTGAACTTTTCTTTGTTCTGGTCCCGGGCCGCCTCCAACAGCCTGAGGGCCGCGGTAACGGGCCGCATTTTCCGCCTGTCCGTTATATGGAGCTGTACTCCCCGGCATAGTTCACCCTGATGTTTGCTGAAACACGGCAAAAAGCCTGCGGGTCTGAAAATCAAGCCGGGAAGCTCCTGGGCGTTCATGGTATCCGCCAGAGCTTCGGCGTCTAACCAGGGCGCGCCAAGCACTTCAAAGGGCTTGGTGGTTCCCCGGCCTTCGGACAGGTTGCTCCCCTCAATTAAGCAAGTACCCGGGTAGAGTATAGCCGCTTCCAAAGAGGGGATATTGGGACTGGGGTTTACCCAATGAAAGCCCGCTTCATCACCGTACATATGCCTCTTCCAGCCTGAAAGGGGAATCACTTTAAGATCGCAGCCGATGTTACATTCCTTGTTGTAGTATTGGGCTAATTCTCCCATTGTAAGTCCGTGGCGGTTGGGAACGGGGCCGATGCCGATGAAGCTCCTAAAGGCCGTGTCCAGGATATTTCCCTCAACATCCGACCCGTTTATTGGGTTTATTCGATCCAGTACTACGAAGGTCTTGCCTGTTTTAGCGCAAACCTCCATTGAGTTGTACATGGAAGATTCATAGGTATAGAACCTGCAGCCCACGTCCTGGATATCCATGAGCAGCATGTCCAGATCTTCCAGCATGGCGGCCGCAGGCCGGTTATCCCCTTCGCCTTTCTCGTCATTTTTCCCGTAAATGCTGTAGACCGGAAGCCCTGTCCGCTTATCCGTATAGGTTTCCACTTTGTCCCCGGCTTCTATATCACCCCGAACACCGTGTTCAGGTCCGAAAAGGGCCCTAAGATCGAATTGTTTTTTTAGTATGTCTATAGTAGAGACCAGCGATTTTGAAAGCCCCGAAGGGTTACAGATAAGTCCAAGCCGTTTCCCCTTTAACCCGAAATCCTCATGCTGAAGCCTGTCAATGCCGTTTAAAACATTCATAAGAATTCCTCCTTAAATATTAATATACTACAAATAACGTGCGGAAAGGCGCTCTTGTAAAGAAGTTGTTCAAATGAACGGTTTAATTCCCCTGGCTTAACGCAAGCATACAGGCTCCTTCCAGCGCGGTGCTTTTAGGGGATGAAACTGAGAGGCGGGGGAATTTTTTTGCCAAAGATTCTTTTAATTTGTTCGTTACTATTTCGTCATGTTCCATCACGCCCCCGGCCAGTACCAGTTCCATACGCTTAATCCACGGGGATTGGCCGAGTACGCTTTTTACCAATAAAACAAGTTCCTCAGCTCCTGTACGGAGTATGTCCAGCGCCAGGGGATCCTCTTCTCGCGCGGCCTGTGTAACTACCGGGGCCAATTTCGCGATTTTAGCTTTATCCGCGTCATGATGCACATATTTAATAAGCTCGCCGCTTTCGCTTAGGCCCGCGGCTTCCAGAATAAGGGGCAGCATACCCGTGGATATGTCCCTGTCTTCCAGGCTGCGGAGAGTCCGGGCAACGGCGGTTCTTCCTATCCACGCGGCAGACCCCTCGTCGCCCAGCATATAACCGAGCCCGCCAGAACGAACCAAAGCGCCGGAGAGGGATCTGCCAAGGGCGATAGAACCTGTTCCCGCGATAAGGCAATAACCTTCAAGGTTTTCAAGGCCGCCGCAGAGCAAGATTTCCCCGTCGGTGCAGAGTTTAACCGGAAAATCTTTTCCCAAAAGGTTGTCGAAAAAGCCGCGAAACAGTTTCTGCTCTTCCGCTCTTCCAAGCCCCGCGCTGCCAAAACAGCCGGCGGCCACGTCCTTAATATTCAGAGCCGCGCTTTTCAGGGCCGAATCCAAAAGCGTTGAAAGATTCGCGAAAACCTCGTCTTTGGTTACGGAGTAAATATTCGTGCTTCCGGCTTCCGAACGGGCCAGAACCTTTCCGTCCCTGTCAACTAAAGCCAAACGGGAATGAGTGCCGCCGCCGTCAATGCCAAAAAAACATAGCATGTTTGAAGTATACCACAATATGTAATGGACAGATTCAAAATTTAGGCTTAAAATAACTTATCTTAATAATAAAATTTAACGGAGGCGGGAAATGGGATACAAAGTCAAAGTGGGTATTTCTAATAAGCATCTTCACTTATGCGAGGCGGATTTGGCAACGCTTTTTGGCGCCGGACATAAACTCACCGTGAAGAAGGAGCTAAGTCAGCCCGGGCAATTCGCGGCGGAAGAGACGGTTGATGTGGTTGGCCCCAAGGGAACCCTGAAGGGTATGCGGGTGCTTGGCCCGACTCGTAAGGAATCCCAGGTAGAATTGGCCATGACAGACGCGCGGGTAGTAGGGCTCTCTTTGCCTGTTCGTGAATCGGGGGTTCTGGATGGCACTCCCGGAGTCAAGCTCATCGGTCCCAAAGGGGAAGTAGAACTGGCCAAGGGCGCAATTATCGCCCTGCGCCACATTCACCTTTCCGTCAGCCAGGCTAAGGAAGCGGGTGTCAAAGATAAGGACTGGGTAACGGTAAAAACCTTTGGAAGCCGGCCCCTCATTTTTGAAGACGTACTCATCCGTTCCGGTGATGCCCATCTTAGTGAAATGCATGTTGACACTGACGAAGGAAACGCCGCGGGCATTAAGAATGACGACATGGTGGAGATTATAGGGAAAAAGGATTAAGGTTTATTAAGCCGCCGATTTGTTCGGCGGCTTTTTTGGGTGTGTATTATGACAGAGCTTGCAAAAAATGAGATGACGCTTGAAAAAAGGATTCAGCGTGAAATAATGAGTTTTTCGGGGGTGATGGGTATCTATGCTTCCGACTTACGCGGCAGGGTGATAGCCATAAACGCCGATCAAAGTTTTGAAACGGCCAGTACCATTAAGTCTTATATTCTGGCTGTCCTTTTCCAAAAAGTTCAGGCGGGGGAAAAAGGCCTCGGCGACCTGCTCGCCTTTACCGCCGAAAATGCCGTAAACGGAAGCGGCCTTTTGCAGTCCCTTGAGCTTGGCACACAGTTGTCCGTTAAGAATCTGGCGACGCTTATGATAATTATAAGCGACAATGTGGCCACAAATATGATCATAGATTATCTTGGACTGGAAGAAATAAACCGCTGCATTGAATCAATGGGTTTTACCGCGACTAAGCTGCACTGTAAAATAGGCGAAGAAAACTGGGCGCGCCTGGGCACTTCTACTCCTTCCGATTACGGACGCCTGTTTGAGCGCATTGCCACCGGAACAATGACAGGGCCTGAGGGGGACGGGGAGATGCTGGAAATCTTCAAGGGCCAGCACTACACATCCCTTCTTACCAACGCGCTTCCGCCCTATTACCTTGACAGCGACAATTACAAAGATGAGAAACTTTTCTCTTTAGCCTGCAAAGGCGGTTCGATGAACGCCTGCCGCAGCGACGGCGGTATTATGCTGACACCGTTCGGAAATTACGTAGTGGTTATTTTCACAAAGGAATTTCACGACAAACAATACCACACCAACCATGAGTCCTACATCTACGGCGGTAAAGTAAGTCGGCTGCTCTTCGATCAGTATCTGGCGTTAGAGGGAAAGTTCTCGCTGTAGGCATCATTTCCGCTATGACGGATTTTATTTTTTTAATTTAATGGTGCGAGAAGCCATTATTCCAAGAATAAAATCATTACCCTGATTAAATATAGCGTCTTCTTCAAAATAAATCTGAAGTTTTAAGCTGCGTAATTGCATAACAATTCCTATTAACACATTAGTCTGGGGTAACGAAAATTGACTGAAATTTGTGTGCCAGGCATAGTTCCATCCAAAAGGAATCGTACTGTCGGAAATCGGAGAGGTTTTTATATTCATTTGCAGATTAAACGACAGCATTTCCCAGGGATGAATTTCCACGCCTAGTAAACCGTTAAACATGGGATAATATTTGCCGGTAAAAGGCAGCACTATTCCCGCTTGTGTGTACAGCGATAAAAAACGCGCTGCCCTGAAATCCAGGAGCAAACCGGCGGCGGCATCGGGATAACCTGAGCCGCTCAATGATTCAAATTTTCCGGTGGGCAGTTTAAACGCGCCCAACGCGGCAAGAGACACGGCCTTGTTTTCCAGAAAAGTCCATTTACACCAGAGATCAATATCTCCGAAAGATACCGCGCTTTTATCCAAAAACAGCGGATCGCCTTTGGCATTTGGGATATTTATGTGTATTTGATTTTGTAAAAATAAATCACGCGCGCCGTCATCAAAACCAAAAAGGTCATGAAAGTTTTCCATGAAGGGATCAAGAAAACCTCCGCTAAAAGAAAATAAACGTATATCAATACCGGCCTGTACTTCATTTAAAAAGTTATACGAAATCCCCATCTCTGCCGTAAAACTTTCATAATCACTGACCACATAGGACTTGTTATAACTTCGGGCTTCAGCTTTTTTAGGCAGTAAGTCCGCCCTAAAACGCGAATCTTCAGTATAATAAAGAGAAAGATGGTATTGCAGATCAAAACGTTCTCCCGATTTTGCAGGCAAAGACGGAAAATTGTAATGTATTAAAAACGGAATATACAGATTCTTGCCGAACAAAGGCCCTTTGGAGAAATCCTCCCCATAAACACCCGAAAAACAGAGTAAAAAGCCAAATACCGGAATCAGAAGAAACTTTTGCATGAATAAGTTAATATAAACAAATATTTTAGTAGATACAAGGTTAAGATGTAATTTTGTGCCGCGACTTATACTTATATAGAAGGATTTACTATCGTTCATTATATTGGTTTTCAAAAATAAAAGCCTGTGATAAAATATTGAAGGTATGAAAAGGCAGGGGTTTAATCCGTATCTTCCTTCATGGGAATATGTTCCGGACGGAGAGCCAAAAGTATTCGGCGGCAGGGTCTATGTGTACGGCTCTCATGATAAATTCAACGGCTATGTTTATTGTTTGAACGACTACATTTGCTGGTCGGCGGATGAAAACGATTTAACGGACTGGCGTTATGAGGGGGTCATTTATTTAAAGACTGACGACCCCTTCAACAAAGACGGAGCAATGAACCTTTACGCGCCCGACGTAACTCAAGGCCCGGACGGCAAGTATTATCTTTACTATGTTCTTGACAAAATGAACGTCGTCTCCGTTGCGGTCTGCGATACGCCTGCCGGAAAATATGAATTTTTGGGCTATGTGCGTCACGCTGACGGAACCATGCTCGGCAGGAAAGAAGGAGACGTTCCCCAGTTTGACCCCGGCGTTCTTACGGAAGGCGAAAAGACATACCTGTATTCCGGACAGTGTTCGGGGAAAGTTAAAACAGTTGAAGATTACAGGTCTCATTCAATAGCCGTAGTTTTGGGGCCTGATATGATGACAGTGCAGGACGGGCCTTTCCCAATTGTTCCCGGTGTTAACGCAAGCGGCGGCACTGGCTTTGAGGGGCATGAGTTTTTTGAGGCGTCTTCTATACGCAAAAAGGGCGATACATATTATTTTATCTATTCATCTTTCGCCATGAACGAGCTGTGTTACGCGACAAGCAAGAATCCGCTTGCGGGTTTTTCCTACGGCGGAGTAATTGTAAGCAACGCCGATTTGCATATCGACTCTTACAAACCTGCCGAAAAACAAATGTACTGCGGCGGCAACAACCACGGAAGTATCGCGGAGATAGCGGGGAAATGGTATATTTTTTACCACAGGCACACAAACGGGAACGAGTATAGCCGTCAAGCCTGCCTTGAACCCATCGAAATAAAAGCAGACGGCTCTATCAGTCAGATTGAGATGACATCATGCGGCCCTAACGGCGGCCCCCTTGCCGGCAAAGGCGAGTATCCCGCTTACATTGCGTGTAACGTTTTCCGCATGGAAGAGAAAGCGCCCACGACTTCCAAACCATACTGGCCTTGCCGCAACCCCGAATTGCCATACATCACGCAAGACGGAAGGGACGGCGACGAAGAAACCGGCTTTGTCGCGAATATATTGGACAACTGCGGCGTTGGCTTTAAGTATTTTGACTGCAGGGGAGTAAGCGCCGTAAAGATAAAGATACGCGGATACAGCCGCGGCGTTTTCGAGGTGAAAATAAAATGGGACGCCGCTCCTCTTGGAAAAATAGAAGTTGTTTCCAGCAATATCTGGAGATATTTTTCATCCGAGATAAAAATACCTGACGGAATACAGGCGTTGTACTTTGTTTACAAGGGCACAGGAAACGCGACTTTAGGGTCTTTTTGTTTGGAGTAATAGGCGGTTTTTCACTATAAAGGATTTTATATGAAGTATGCGAAATTTGGCCGATCAAACCTGAAGGTAAGCCGCTTGTGTCTTGGTACGGGTAATTTCGGTTACGGGTATGATTCCCCAGGGAACTGGGGTTGTACCGGCGAAGCTGAGGCGTTCAAAATTATGGACGCGGCCCTTGAAGCGGGAATTAACTTTTTTGACTGTGCTAACGTGTACGGAAATCACGGCGCGGGAAAATCCGGAAGCTCCGAGCGGCTAATCGGCAAATGGTTTAAACAGGGCGGCGGCCGCAGGGAAAAAGTTTTTATGGCCACAAAGGTTGGCCGGTTTATGCTTAACAACGATTACGATGATTTGGGTAACGGAAACGATGATTATTCCCTGTGGAAATTGCGGCGTCACATCGAAGGCTGTTTTGATCGGTTGGATACGGATCATATCGAAATGATCTCGTTACACCACATTGACCGCAGCGTCCAATGGGACGAGATATGGGAAGCCTTTGAGGGCTTTATCAAATCGGGACGGCTTGATTATGCGGGCTGTTCAAAATTCGCGGGGTGGGAACTTATGAAAGCCCAGGAAGCCGCGCGTCGGCGCAATTTCATGGGCTTTATCTGCGAACAGCACCGTTACGATATGACGCGGCGTCTGGCTGAACTGGAAGCTTTTCCGTGCTGTATGGATCAGGGAATTGCGGTTACCCTTTACAGCCCACTGCAGCGGGGCGTGCTTGCCGTTGACCTGCTTGAGCCTGTGCAAAGGCCCGTTGAAGAGTTTTCCGCGCCTTTAATCGAAAAGTACCGGCCCCAGCTTCTGGAATTCGACAAGCTCTGTCACGATATTGGTGAAAAGCCCGTGAATGTAACCCTCGCCTGGGAGATGCATCATCCGGCGGTTACTTCTCCCATTATCGGGCCGGCAAGCCTGGCCGATTTACAGGAAATGCTGCATAGCGTGGAAATCAATCTTACCCAAGATGTTCTAAAAGAGATCGACAGGATATTCCCTCCGCCTGAGCCTTTCTTTTATGACGAAAAACCGCCGGTAATGAGTCCGCCGTCATGGAACTAACAATTTTTAACCGGGACATTCTGCGTCTCATCGATAAGAACGATGAGCTTGAAAAAATATCAAGCGGATTTACCTTTGTCGAGGGGCCGGTCTTCGTCAAAGGCGTACAATATTTCACGGATTTCATGGTAAATAAAATTTACAAATACGAAAAGTCAAATAATAAGATTACGCTTGTCGATGACAATTCTCACTATTCAATAGGTATGACCTACGACCCAATAAAGGATCGTATCCTGCGTTGTACAAGAGACCTGCGTTCCATAACCGATATGGATGGTAATGTAATCGTCCATGAATATAAGGGCGTTCCGATTAACGGAAGCAACGACATCATCGTAGACAGCAAGGGCCGCATTTTTTTTACAGACCCCCTTACAAGGAAAATTGAAGGGCCGCAGGTCGGCCACAGTTCGGTGTTTATGTTTGATGAAGGCAAACAAGAATTGACTTTGCTGGAAAAAACAAAGACGCTGCCCTTCCCAAACGGCCTTGCCCTTTCGCCTGACGAAACAATTCTGTATATTATCGATACTAGACATCTGGCGATTTACGCAATGGACTTGGCCGGCGGCAATATGGAATTGTTTGTCCGAATGGATCAAAGCCAGGGAGAAGGCGGGCCTGACGGTATGCGCCTAGACAAGGAAGGCAATATTTACAGTACCGGCCCGGGGGGAATATGGATTATTACCCCTGCCGGAGAGGCGTTGGGAATAATCAAAATGCCTGAATTTGCCGCGAACCTCTGCTTTGACGATACCGGTATTTTTATCACTGCCTCAACGAGTATTTACCATGTAAAAACAAAAATACAAGGAAACAAAAATGACAATCACAATTAAACCAAAAGAAGCGGAAATTACCGAACAGGCGCAAGTCCTGGTAGTCGGCGGAGGGCCCGCGGGTATTGGAGCGGCGGTTTCGGCGGCCAGAATGGGCGCGCAAGTGCTGCTCTTGGAGAAGCGCGGCTTTCTGGGCGGTAATATCACCGCCTCGTATGTTGAAACCTGCAACTGGTTTTTGTACAACACGCAATTTTCCGCCTACGGGTTGTATGCGGAAATAGAAGCTGCCTACCGCGCCGAATGGGGGAGGAGTCATGACATAAGGGAAAACTCGCCCCACCGGTTTTCTTCGGAGTATTTGCGGATTTTTTTGGATGAACTTGCCCAGAAGGAACATATAAAAGTTCTTTTTCATTCATTTGTAAACGATGTAGTTGTTGAAGACGGTCATATCAAGGCGGTCATTATTCAAACCAAAAACGGGCCTGCGGCGGTTGCGGCGGATATTGTTATTGACGCCACAGGCGACGGCGATGTGGCGGCTGCCGCCGGGGTTCCCTATAAGAAAGGGCGCGACAAAGACGGTTACTGCCAGCCCGGAACTTTGAGTTTCCGTATTGCCGGCGTTGATGTGCAGTACCTTACGGCCAATGGGGATAAACTTAAGGAAATCGGCAAGCAGTTTGAAAAAGACTACCTCTCAGGCAGGACGGCTCTTGATTGCAAGCGGAAAGATTTGCCCTTTGGGCGGCTGACCAACGCGGGAATTATAAGTTACATTAATTACCCCTGTTCTTACATGATTGATCCAACAAGCAATGAAGATCTTACCAGGGGTGAAATTGAATGCCGCCGCTATATCAAACAATTTTATGAATACATGCGGAAGAACTTCCGGGGCTTTGATCGTATTGAAATTGCGTCCATCGCGCCTGAAATCGGCTTTCGCGATTCCCGTCGTGTAGAAGGAAAGTACACCCTTACCCACGATGACATAGAAAAGGGCGTCCTGTTTGATGATACGGTCTGCGTTTTTCCCCGGATGTACGACATGCTGTCTCCCGACGGTTTCATGGGCGGCGACGGTGCCCTAGACGGCATGGGTAACAAGGGACACATTTTCGTCCATATAAAAGAGGGCGATACCCGTACCTTCGGCGTTCCTTACCGCTGTCTTCTACCCGTAAAGACCGACAACCTCTTAATCGCGGGGCGCTGTATTTCCACGACTCACGTAGCTGAATCAAGTGTCCGGGCGATCTACGCGTGTATGCTCACCGGTCAGGCCGCGGGGACGGCTGCGGCTATTGCCTCACGTTCGTCTTTAAGAAGTGAACAAGTAGACATAGGCAAACTCCGAAGCGATCTTGCGCGTCAGGGGATAGTTATTTCATAAATAACTTTATAAACGCCTTTCCACTCATCAAACGAGTATTCTCTTGTAAGCCAATGGTTTCTTACGCCGTTTTGTGGTATTATGCTTTTGAGGCGAACAAAATAGTAAATTTGGCCTTCAATCAAAGACGAAAAGGACAGCATTACAAGTGACTTTTGAGCAGATACTTCAAGAGTTTCGTGATAAATCCTTCTCCGAACGGGACAAAGGATACCGCTTTGAACGCCTTATGCAGTGCTTCCTTAAAACCCTGCCCGAATACGCTGACTATTTCACTAAAATCTGGCTCTGGAACGAGTTTCCCTCACGGGGCGATTTCGGTTCAGGCGACAAAGATTTAGGAATAGACCTTGTTGCCATGACCAAGTACGGCGATTATTGGGCTGTCCAGTGCAAGTGCTATCAGGAAGACGCTGTTATTGACAAACCCAAACTGGACACCTTCCTTGCCACTTCCGGTAAAACTTTTTACGACACAACGGAAGCCGGGAAAAAAGTGAGCTTCGCTTGCCGCCTTTGGATTGACACCACCATAAAGGGCTTTAACAGAGAAGCCGAAAGCACCATTCAAAACCAGACTCCGGAAGTAAAACGTATAGGCTATTATCAGTTAGCCAATGCCGCAGTTGATTGGCAAAAAATATACGAAGGTCTGTCCGGCTCAAAAGCAACCGTTAAAAAATATGATCCGCTGCCGCACCAGCAGACCGCCATTTTGCAGACCCATGACTATCTGAAAACAAACGACAGAGGAAAACTCATCATGGCCTGCGGAACAGGTAAAACTTTCACCAGCCTCCGTATCGCCGAAAAGGAAACCTCAAAAGATGACGGGCTTGTTCTATTCCTTGTTCCATCTATTGCCCTTTTAGGGCAGACTCTCCGTGAATGGAAAGCCCAGTGTACCAAGCCAATACACGCAATTTGTATCTGTTCCGACGCGACAGTTTCTAAATCAAGCAAAAACAACAGTGACGATACAAACCAAATATCAATAACAGATCTTTGCTTACCGGCTTCTACTGACATCAAGAATATCACCAGACAGGTAATGAACGCCAGATTATCTCAGAAAACTGAAGGCGGCAATGTGGTAGTGTTCTCAACTTACCAGTCCATTGACGTAATTAGCGAAGTTCAAAAGACTTTCAACAAAAACCACAAAGACAGTTTCCTTTTTGACATCGTTATCTGCGACGAAGCCCACCGTACCACAGGCGTAACACTTGCCGATAAATCCGAAGCCGCTTTTGTAAAAGTTCACGATGATAAGTTCATCAAAGCAAAAAAACGTGTTTACATGACTGCCACGCCGAGAATTTACAGCGACGCCGCGCAGAAAAAAGCCCGTGAAGCGTCAGCGGAAATTTGTTCGATGGACGATGTAGCAATGTACGGCGAGGAAATGTACCGCATAGGCTTTGGCAAAGCTGTAGACGACCAGTTGTTATCCGATTATAAAGTCATTGTATTAACAATGGAAGAAAACCAATTAACCAAAAAAATAAAAAAGTCCATCAAAGAAAAGAATGACAAAAACATGGAAATAAACACCGAAAACACTCTAAAAATCATTGGTTGCATAAACGCGCTGTCCAAACACTCGCTTACCGATAAAGAATTATTTGAGGGTTCAGACCCTGCTCCCATGCGCAGCGCAGTCGCTTTCTGTCAAAATATCGCGATATCAAAAGATACCACAGCGGCTTTTAATGTCTGCCGTGACGCATACTTTGAAACTCTTACAGAAGAAAAACGCCGTGAAATGGTTTTAGTCGAAGCGGATCATGTTGACGGCACAATGGGCGCTCAGACAAGGGAACAAAGATTGCATTGGCTAAAATCTGCCGATGCCTCCAAACGTGAATGTAAAATCCTTCACAACGTCCGATGTCTGTCCGAGGGTGTGGATGTTCCCTCCCTTGATGCCGTTATGTTTCTTTCCGCCCGAAACAGCCAAATCGACGTAGTACAGTCAGTCGGGCGTGTTATGCGAAAAGCCCCCGGTAAAAAATACGGCTACATCATTATTCCTATAGTAGTCCTTCCCTCCGCTGAACCTGATAAAACGCTTGCCTCTGACCGTTACAAAGTAGTATGGACAGTCCTCAATGCGTTGCGCGCCCATGATGACCGCTTTAATGCTACGATAAATAAAATTGAACTCAACAAGAAAAAGTCGGGTAAAATCAACGTAACCGGAATCAACATCGGCGGTTCGGACGATTCCACAGACACCGGCTCGCCTCTCCCCGGCGATGGTAACGATAACAAAGATCAATTCCAGAAACAACTGGAACTCCAATTCGCTCAATTACAAGGGCAAATCTACGCAAAGATTGTCTTAAAATGCGGAACAAAACCGTATTGGGAACAATGGGCAGCCGATGTTGCCAAGATAGCCGAACAACATATTGAAAGCATTACCACCATTGTAAAAAAGAAAGGTACAGCCAAAGACGAGTTTGAAAAGTACCTGAACGGCTTGCGGAAAAACATCAATCCTGCCGTAACCGAACAGGAAGCGATAGAAATGCTGGCGCAGCACATTATCACACAGCCTGTATTCGAGGCCTTGTTTGAAGATTACTCTTTTGTAAAAAACAACACCGTCTCACAATCATTGCAGGGTATAATCTCCGCTCTTAACGAGAAAAACAAGAAAGAAAACGCGCAAAAACTTGATAAATTTTATGTTTCAGTCCAAACAAGGGCGAGCGGTATTGACAACAGCGAAGGCAAACAAAAAATTATTGTCGAGTTATATGATAAATTCTTCCGTACAGCCTTCCCGAAGGTTACTGAAAAATTAGGAATCGTGTACACCCCGGTTGAAGTTGTAGATTTCATCATTCACAGTGTCGAAGACGTTTTGAAAAAAGAATTCGGGCGGAGCATGAGCGATGAAAATGTCCATATACTTGACCCGTTTACAGGTACAGGAACTTTCATCACCCGATTACTGCAAAGTGGCATCATTCAGGACGCGGACTTAAAGCGGAAATACCTCAAGGAAATACACGCCAACGAAATTGTGTTGTTGGCATATTATATAGCGTCTATTAATATAGAGAATGTGTATCATGAAAGAGTGGGGAAGGAAGAAAGTATTGTTAGAGAGCGAAGCGTTTTAACAATATACTCAGATTATGAACACATACCCATCAATGACAATTATCTGCTGACGGCTGAAAGAGAACCTGAATATGAGGGAATGGTGAATCGATATACACCTTTCCCCGGTATCTGCCTGACAGATACATTCCAGTTAGGCGAGACGAAAGAAGGGGAGAACCTGTTTAGCGAGATATTTCCACAGAACTCACAACGGGTACTGGAACAACAAAAGACACCCTTGCGGGTGATTATGAGCAATCCTCCGTATTCGATAGGGCAAAAGTCCGCCAATGACAACGCTCAAAACCAGGAGTATCCAAAACTGGAAAAACGCATTGCCGAAACGTATGTAACCGCTTCCGAAGCAAGTCTGAACAAAGCCGCTTACGACACCTACATCAAAGCCTTCCGATGGGCTTCTGATCGCCTTGACCCTGATTACGGCGGGGTTATCGGTTTTGTTTCCAATGGTTCATGGCTGGACAGCAACGGACTTGACGGTTTCCGCAAATGCCTGGAGCAGGAGTTTTCGTCGATCTATGTGTATAACCTTAGAGGAAATCAACGGACATCCGGCGAATTGTCCCGAAAAGAGGGTGGAAAAATCTTTGGTTCCGGCAGCAGGACTCCGGTAACAATAACGATTTTGGTAAAGAAGGGTAGTAAGGGGTAGGATTCTTATGGCAAAGATTGTTGTACAAAAGACTGAAATTACAGTAATTCAATTACAAGATGAAGACTATATTTGTTTAACCGATATGCTTAAAGCAAAAGACGGTGATTTTTTTGTAAGCGACTGGCTCAGAAACCGGAATACACTTGAGTATATTGGCATTTGGGAGCAAATAAACAATCCCGGTTTTAATTATGGCGAATTCGCCATAATTAGAAACAAGTCCGGTTTGAATTCCCTTGAAGCAGGTTCTCAATGTTTTCCCCTCTATTGGTACGAAAAAAGGGAAAAAACTCAAAAGGGTTTATTTGAAAATTCAGACGATGGATATATCCGCCATGACGCAATTTCAGATTTTATTCTTGAACAATCAAAGACCCGTTATGGCGGCAAGGTAGTTAAAAAAGACATCTTTTATTATGTGTATGGTTTACTGCATCACCCCGATTACCGCAAAACCTTCGCCAACGACCTAAAAAAAATGCTTCCCCGCTTACCGCTTGTTGAAAAAGCAACAGACTTTTGGACATTTGTGGATGCCGGACGAAAGTTAGCGGATTTGCACTTGAACTATGAAGAACAAAAAAAACTGAAAGAAGTTACGGTATCCGGTTCGGAAAAAGGGATTTTTACGGTTGAAAAAATGCGTTTTAATACAAAAAAATGGGGAGAGGGCAAATGGGGTGAAGGAAAGAGCGGAGAACTGAAAAAGGACGAAATTATTTATAACCCTTATATTACTATTTCAAATATACCGCAAAAAGCCTATGAATATATTGTTAATGGCAAATCCGCTATTGAATGGGTCATGGAGCGTTATGCGGTAACAACGCACAAAGAAAGCGGTATTAAGAATGACCCCAACGATTGGGCGGTTGAGCATGACAATTCGCAGTATATTTTGGACTTGCTGTTGTCGGTGATAACGGTTAGTATAAAGACGGTGGATATTGTGGCGGGACTGCCGAAGGTGGAGTGGGAGTGAGGATAGTAGATAATATCTTGCTACCATATCAGATAGGAAACAGGAAAAAAGGAATGTTTTATGCCAAGGTTAGATAATGTTCAAGTAAAAGAATTAATTCTGGATCTAAGCAATTATAGAACAGTACATCAAAAATCAGAAACCAATTCAATAAAAGCAATGATTGCCATTAGCCCTGACTGGTTTTGGTCTTTGATGGAAAACATTATTGATGATGGTTATTATCCGACTGATAATATTATTGTCCTTAAATCAAAAGATAAATTTATAGTAAAAGAAGGCAACAGAAGAATCGCGTCATTAAAGATCATTTATGGTCAGATAAAGGGCATCGAAGTACCCGAAAATATAAAAAGTAAAATCACCAACTTAGATGATGTATGGAAAGATAAAAATAATAATATTCCATGCGCTATATATGAAGAATCAGAAATAGAAACTGTAAAAAAATTAGTATCCTTGATACATGCAAAGGGAGAAAAGGCAGGACGTGAAAAGTGGACTGCTGTAGCCAGAACAAGATATAATCGCGATGAAAAAAGCAAGAAAGAACTTGGTCTTGATTTATTGGAAAAATACTTGGCTAATGGCAAAAACTTAACAGCAACTCAAAAAGAACTCTGGGGAGGCGATTATCCTATTACGGTTTTAGATGAGTTATTGCCAAAGTTGTATCCATGTCTTGGCTGCGAATCATCTGAGAAATTACTAAAAGAGTACCCACAAAAGAACCAAACAATAATTGAAACAATATTATATGACGTTGGCATTAAGAGACTTGGGTTCAGCGAGATTAGGAATGAGCCGTTTTGGGGAGTCAATTACGGATTTGCAAAAAAAGAACCTCCGACCCAAGATGCCCCTAATAAAAAACCTGATTCTGGAAATCCTAATAATACTGGGAATGAACCAAATAATCCATCAGTAATAAAGACTAAAAAAATTGTATATGCACTTACCGATATAAAATCGGTTTATAAAAAATTAAAAGAGTTAAAGCCCGTCGGCAACAATCGAGAAAAAGTTGTTTCCTTATTAAATGAAATGCGAAAGTTAAGAATTGATGCACATCCTTTTTCTTTTTGTTTTTTGCTCAGGAGTATGATAGAGATATCAGCAAAGGAATATTGTAAAGACCATAAGAAAGAAGGCTTAAATTCTAAGAAGACTGATGGTAATGATAAAGAATTGTTGGATTTATTAAGAGACATTGTTAACTTTATGACACCTAATAAAAAAGATAAGGACAGGATTAAGCTTTTTCATGGAGTGATGACTGAATTAAGTAAAAAGGATGGGATATTGTCAGTTACTTCATTGAATCAATTAATCCATAATCCTAATTTTTCTATTCAGTCTACTGATATTTGTATATTATTTCATAATATTTTCCTTTTATTAGAAGAAATGAATAGTTAATAAGGATAGTATGAGCGTTTTAAGTACACCATTGCGTTATCCAGGTGGAAAACAAAAAATAGCTTCATTCATTGCTGAAATACTTCAATTCAATAATATAAGTGATATTAACTATATTGAACCATATGCAGGAGGATCGGGTGTTGCTATAAATTTATTATTAAATAAAAAAGTAAAGACCATTCATCTAAATGATAAATGTATTCCCATATACTCATTTTGGAAAACGCTTATTAGTGAGCCTAACTGGTTGTGTAGGAAAATATTATTATCATCTTTGAATGTTGAAGAATGGAAGAAGCAGAGAGAAATCATAAAAAATGTATGTAAATATAGTCTTGAAGAAGTGGGATTTGCAACATTTTATTTAAACAGGTGTAATAGATCAGGAATACTTAATGGTGGAATTATAGGTGGGCTAAATCAAGATGGTAATTGGAAAATGGATGCTAGATTTAATAAAAAATCACTCATAAATAGAATTGAAGCGATAGCAAATGTAAGCGACTCAATAAAAGTGACAAAATATGATGCGGAAAATTTAATCGTGAGATTAGCAAATAGCAATAATATAAATTTTATTTATTATGACCCACCATATTTAAGTAAAGGAGAAAAATTGTATCTAAATCATTATACCCGTGAAGATCATAAGAGAATATCAAAATTAATACAAAAAACTAAAGGAAAATATTGGATAGTTTCATATGATAATAATGAATATATAACTGACTTATATAAAAGACGAAAAAAATTTGTTTATGATTTGCAATATAATGCTTCAAAGGTATATCTGGGACAAGAATTATTTATTTTTTCTGATAATTTGAAAATGCCTCAAGAATCAATAATTCCACAAATTGATTTAGGCTTAAAACGAATAAAAATGTAATGATGTTCCAATATATCAAATATTGATAGAATACAATCAGAAAAAACTAAATTTAAAATACAGGCAACTGAATAAAGTATCCTTATATAAATGCACCCTTTTATTTCGCCGTAATAAAACAAATCATCATTTCCGCCTACATCAAGCCGGAGCCCAACCCCCCCTCATAAATCAACCTATGCGCTTCCGTGCGTAAAGGCCGCAGATCCGGCGCAGGCTCAATAACAAGGCGGTTTGTGAGTATCACGGCGGCACTGCCTGTTTCCCGGCAGAGGTAGATAGAAGTGCCTGTGAAGCCTGTGTGTCCGAAACCGGCGATGTAAATGTCTGACAAAGCCCACATAAGGCCGCGGCCCGCGCCGTAGTCAACCGTTGATTTTTCAACAAGCGATGCCGGAATGAGCTTTTTGCCGTTAGCTTTCCCCTGATTCAGATACAATTCCCCAAGCGTGAGAAGGTCTTTCGCAATGCCGAAAACGCCCGCGTGGCCTGCGACGCCATGCCAGAAATAAAAGGCGTTGCCATCGTTCACTTCGCCGCGCATATTGGTTTCATGGCTGCGGAAGTTTTTAAACGGCAGGCCCCTTTCCGCGCACATACCTTCTTCTATGCGGTTGCCGCGTTCGGTCTCCACACAGGCGGCGGGGTTTTTAGGGTTGTATTCAAACGAGGTTCCCAATTCGCCGTTAAGCAAATTCAGGCTTTGGGAGAGCGTGAGTCCCGAGGCGGCGCGGATGGCTTTGCCCAGCAGCATGAAACCCAGGTCGCTGTAAACCATGCCCTGTTCCACCGGATACTTGTTAAGCGCAACTTCCAGCGCGTCCCAAAAACTGCCCTCCTGCGTGTAAAAAGGAAACCACGCGGGAAGGCCGGAGGAGTGCGTGAGTAACTGTTTTAAAGTAATGGACTTGAAGCGCTCTTTTGTAACAGGGCCGAGTGCTTCGGTTTGAAACAGGGTATCAAGGCTGTCATCCAATGACAGTTTGCCCTCGCCTATGAGCTTAAGTACCATAGTGCCTGTAAGAATTTTTGATATCGAAGCGAGGTCAAAAACTGAATCCATAGCGCAGTTTACACTGTGGCTAAAGACGCGCTTTCTGTTTTTGTTTACAGCGCAGACGGCCTTGCCGTACAATTGCCCGGAGCTGTTGTCAAGCAGTCTCGTTAGTTTTTCTTTCATAACAATTCCTAATATTTTTTACCACAAACCATCAAGAGGGGAACCTTCGCCCTTTGGGCTCGGTTGAAGAGCACGAACCAACACAAACAATGACAAGATATGAGTAAAAAGTTCGTGTCGTTAGTGTGGTTAGTGGTAAATTCATTGTAAATATTTATTTGTTTCAAAGTACTAGTAGTCTGTAACATCTTAAACTTTTCAAACAATATTCCCGAATTTTCTCTCGCCAAGGCGCAAAGGCGCAGAGTTTCTATTCGATAGATTCTCGTTTTACAAGATATATTACCTTCAAAACAGTTAGAATCTTGAAAGTATAACGATAAAACAGCAAACAACAACTTTGCGTCCTTTGCGATCTTCGCACCTTTGCGAGAACTCTTCTTGTAAACATTTATTTGTTTCAAAGTACTAGCCATTTGCACATATAGTATTCGTCAATGTACTCTCCGTCTACAAACATGGAGCCTCGCTTTATGCCCTCCCTGACAAATCCCAGCTTCTGGTAAAGTTTTTGGGCGGGGATGTTGTTCACCATTACAGATAAATCCAGGCGTACAATGCCGCTTTGCCTTGCCCATTCCTCCACCGCGCCGAAAAGTTTTCCGCCCAAACCTTTACCGGTATACGCCTGTAGAATGGCGATGTTTATGGAGACAACATGACGGATGCGCCGTGGCGTGCGTCCTATGGCCTGTAAATAACCGACAAGCTTTTTATCTTTTTCCACTACAAAAATATTGCTGCGCGGGTTTTTAAGAAAGTCGGCGGTTTCCCGTGAAAATAGGGCAGGGTCGTAGGGGCGTTCGCCCGCTTCGTAAAGCCGGAAAGGGGTTTCTTCGTCCAGCTTTAACGATAACTCGTAGTAAGCGGGAATGTCCGCTTCAGTTATGGCGCGTACACACACGGTTTTACACTCCTAGTACTCTGTAAAGACTAAATAGTTACAATGAATGTTTCTAAGAATATCATCACGCAGAGCTCGCGGAGGACGCAGAGAGTATCGCATCATTACTAAATTTCGCGTCCCCAACATGCTTTTCCTTATTTTCATAATGAAAATATACAGGAAAGAAAAATCTGGCTTTTTCACTACTCATAGTCCTCTGCGTCTTTGCGCCTACCTTCGGTTCTTAGCTGCGTGAAAAAATTTAAGTAAAGCTTTAGTCTTTCCAAAGTACTAGTAGTCTGTAACATCAAAAACTTTTCTTCATTCCAATAACAATTCTTAATAATTATACCACGAACCATCACAAACAACAATAAGATGTGTTGTAAAAGTTCGTGAGGTTAGTGGTAAATTCTCTGTAAACATTTAGATGTTCCATTGTACTATGTTATAAAGAGATTTTTCCCATCACTACAGGATGAGAAGCACCGGTAGCCGCTGGGGCATTGTTGCAAAGGCCGAAAATTGTTTCGTTTGCCAATAAGGCGAAAGCAACCGCCTCTTTGGCGTCGGCGGGGATTCCAAGCTCGTTCCCGCTGAGAACAGCGCAGCCGGGGAGCAGTTCCCGGATCGCGGACAGCAATGTTTTGTTGTGAAGCCCGCCCCCTGAAACGTAGAGTTCTTCGGGAGGAGGCGCGCAGATTTTTTTTATTCCAAGGGAAATTGTTTCGGCTGTATAGCGCGTAACGGTCGCCAGAATGTCATTTGCCGCAAGGCCGGCTTCACGCGCCTTGCTAAGCAGCGCGCTGACAAAGCCATCGTTGTAACGCTCCCTGCCTGTACTCTTGGGCGGACGCTTTTCAAGGTAATCTTTGTCAAAGGCGAGCATCCATTCCAAAAGCGCCGCGTTTACTTTACCTGCGGCGGCGTTGCGTCCCTCGTCGTCCCAGGGCGTTCCCAAAAGAGAGCGGGCAATGGCGTCCACAACCATTATTCCCGGCCCTGTATCAAAGGCGATAATTTCAGCCGCTTGGCATCCAGCGGGGAGTAGGGTGATGTTGCCGATGCCGCCGATATTTTGCAGGGCCAAGGTTTTATTTCTATCGCGATAGAGCAGGTACTCCGTATAAGGAACCAAGGGCGCGCCCTGTCCGCCTGCGGCCATGTCCCTGACGCGGAAATCACTCACGACCGGGCAGCCTATCTTTTCGGCGATTACCGCCGCCTCGCCTATTTGCAGGGTTCCGCGGATCGATCTGCCGGCAAATGAAACCGGCTCGTTCTGGTGAAAGACAGTCTGCCCGTGGCTTCCTGCAAAATCAATCATCGCAGGTTTAATTCCTGCTTTCTTGCAAAGCTCAAGGCAAGCTTCCGCCGCGATGTGTCCCAGAAGAAAGTTGAGGTTGCATAACAGGCGGCTCCCGCCTTCTTCACCCATCACCGCCTTCATTAGAATTGAATGGGTTTCATCGTTGTATGGAAGCGTAAGGAAGTCCAGGAATTTTACGCGTATTGAGAGGCCGGCTCCTTCTATCTCCACCAGAGCCGCGTCCATGCCGTCCAAAGAAGTGCCGCTCATAAGCCCGATAGCTAGCCGCTTATTTTTCGTTGTGATTTTTTCCAGAACATTATTATACATAGAAACATAATACAGGGCAACGCGAACGATTGACAACTGAGAATAATGGACTTAAAATACTCCGAAGTATCTAAAGAATCTTCTGTTTAACGAAGATCCTAAAAATCAACTGAAGGGAGAAAAATAGATGAAAAGAGTTATTTTGTTTCTGGTCGTTTTGGTAAGCGTCGCGGGCCTAATTTTCGCGACCGGCTCAAGGGATAGCGGCAGTCAGGCGGCGGGAAACCCCGTGGAAATCACCATATACTACGCCGATAACCCAACCTTGCCATTTAGGCAGGACTGGCTGGCCGTGCAGAAGGCATCGGAATTGGCCAACGTGAAGGTCAACTGGGAAGTCATGCCGGTTCAGGACTTCAATACCAAAGTATCCCTTGCCCTGAATACCGGAGTGAACGCGCCGGATGTTATTCTTGGCCAGTCAATTTCAGGGGAGAACGCTTCTCTGGCCGTGAACGGAGCCATACTCCCGATAAGCGACTATTCTAACTGGACACCCAACTTTAACGCGCGGGTAGCGGAATTCAAAATGCAGGCGGATGTAGATGCACTTAAGCAAAAGAACGGCAAGCGCTACAGCCTTCCTTCGCTCACCGACGTACCTTTTTATGACGGGGGACTTCTGCTTCGTCAGGATGTTTTGGCCAAGTATAATCTGCCCGCGCCCAAGACTTTCGACGATCTCTACAATATCCTTAGGCGTTACAAGCAGGATAATCCTTCTTCCTATCCTATGACTGTTCTGGTTGGCCCCAGAGTCCATTATCGCTTTACCCAGCCGTCCTGGGGTATCAGTGTTCACCAGAACGGTTCCGGCGGCAGCAGGGTGTTGAGCTATGATTATGACAAAAACACCTTCTTTGCCGGAGCGATCAGCGATCAATACCGCGAATATATGAGGTATTGGCACAAGCTTTACGCGGAAGGGCTGTATGATCGGGAATATGCCGAGCCCATTAGCAGTGACGTGTGGGCCCGCAAGTTGGCTACAGGGAACGCAATCGCTACCTACGCTTACTACGATCAAATCGCCGGTGTAGAGGCCGCCAGCACCATCGCCGGCTTCAAGCTTCAGATGTATCCTCCTCTGGCCGGTCCCGCCGGGGCGCACACGTTCCAGAAAAACAAAACCGGTGACGGAATAATTTTCCCGATTGGCGTTTCCAAGCGGCCTGACTTTGAGCAGGTAATACGCGCTGTAGACAAGATGTTCTTCAGCGAAGAAGCGGCGAAGATCTGGTGCCTGGGCGTGGAAGGGGTAACCTATACCATGCAGGGCAATACAGTCAAATGGGCGCCCAGCGTACCATTGGACAATATCTATAAACACATACAGACTACCTATGGCTGCGGCGCGGCTGGTACACAACTGGTTTGGGTAAACGCCAGGGAAATGACCAAGTACGACGCCAACTACGGGGAGATCAACAAGCAGGTATCCGCCATGAATAACGCGACTCAGACAATACCACCGACACCCCGCTGGTCTACCGACGCTATTGCGGAACGGGCCGCTTCCCTCACGGGAACCTTGTTCAACACCTTCATCGTTTGGGACGACGCTTTCCTGACCGGAGCGAAGAGCCTGGACACCGATTGGAACGCCTATGTGACGGAAATGACTTCCAGGGGGATCAATGAACTCCTGAATCTGTACAACACTAACAGGTAGACAGGTAGAATTGAGGAGATTATGAGCATGGCGAAAAGCGTTCCGCTTCGGAATGGCAGAAAGGAAAGTTTCCCGGCGCATTTCTGGAAGTACAAGGCGCTTTACTCCATGCTCGTAGTGCCTTTCATTTACTTTGTGGTTTTCAAGTACCTCCCCATGTTTGGCAATATTCTGGCTTTCAGGCGTTACAGGCCGGGCATGGGGCCCTGGGGTACTGAGTGGGTCGGCTTTCAATACTTTCAACGTTTCATTGATGACGAAATTTTTTGGCGGGCCTTTCGCAACACCATTATTACCTCGCTTTGGAATATCGCAATTAATTTTCCCTTGCCTATTATTTTCGCGATAATTCTAAACGAGGCGCGGGTCAAGTGGTTCAAAAAAACGGTTCAGACAATTTCTTATATGCCGCGCTTTATCTCCACCGTTGTAGTCATCGCGATGCTGGGAGAGATTCTTTCCCCTTCAAGCGGCCTCTTAAACCGTTTTCTGGTAAGCGCCTTCGGCATAGAGCCTATTTATTTTACCAATCTGCCTCAATGGTTCCGCCCTATTTACGTTCTTACCGACAGTTGGCAGTTTACAGGCTGGACAGCAATCATTTATCTGGCGGCCATAACCAATATCAATACCGATCTGTTTGAGGCGGCTGAAATTGACGGCGCGACGCGGTTACAGAAAATTTTTCACGTTACCATCCCTTCCATTATGCCGACGGTGATGGTTATGCTGATCCTTCAAATAGGCCGTATGCTTACCCTGGGCTTTGAAAAGGTTTTTCTGCTCTATACCCCGGCCAACTCCCCGGTCAGCGATATCCTGGATACGATGGTGTACCGTACCGGACTTGCCGGGGGCTTGCCGAATTATTCCTACGCAACTGCCATCGGACTTTTCAGCAGCGTCATCGCCTTAGTATTGGTTTCTTCCGCCAATTTCGCAAGCCGGAAGCTCACCGGAGAGTCGGTTTATTAGGGGACGGCATGAAAAAGGAAATAGCCTATTCGGGAATGCGGCCCCGTTTTTCTCTCTTTGATGTTTTTGTGTATGGGGCAATGATTGTCTCTCTGCTGGTCTGCATAATACCCTTCCTCTACATGTTTGCCATTTCCCTCTCGGATGTACGGGCGGTTCTGAACAACCAGGTGGGTCTCTGGCCCAAGGGTTTTAACACTGCGGCATACAAAACCATATTGAAGTATCCGAATTTTTTAATAGCGTACCGCTACACCTTCTTTTATACGGGTTGCGGCACGATTATAGCGTTGGTTTTTA